>Ga0101941_1000463_pt1 | contig 70088 bp, 64 predicted proteins | sample DewCreD2012metaG_3_FD_75242 | JGI IMG/M metagenome (GOLD analysis project Ga0101941, IMG submission 75242) | Hot spring sediment bacterial and archeal communities from British Columbia, Canada, to study Microbial Dark Matter (Phase II) - Dewar... ... | reverse complement strand
TCAGCCAGCGGGTCGTCCAAAAAAGTCGTCAATGGGAGCGCATAGGGATGGCGGACAATTCGCGGAATGGCGACGAGCGTCGTCGTGGTCTGGTCACCCGGCGAGGCGCGGTCGGCGTGACGGGCGGCATGGTGCTGGCGGGCGTGGCGGCCGGCGCGAGCCAGGCCCAGGCTCAGTCGGCCAAGTTAGCCCCGCCAACCAGCCCTCCCAGCATCCTTTATCCGCACGAAAGCCCGACGCGCTCGACCAAGAGCCTGGCGGCCACCTGGCGTTTCCGTCCCGATCCCAAGGACGTCGGCGAGGCCGAGAGCTGGCAGAACGGACTGAAGGACTTTCGTCTGATCCCGGTGCCGGCCAGCTGGAACGACATCTTCGACGACGTGCGCAACTATGTCGGCTCGGCCTGGTACGAGACCGACTTCCGCATCGACAAGGGCTGGGTCGGCCAGCGGATCCACCTGCGCTTCGGCTCGGTGAACTACACCGCCAAGGTCTGGCTGAACGGCAAGCTGCTGGGCGGCCGCGTCGGCGGCCACCTGCCGTTCGCCTTCGACATCACCGACGCGGTGTCACTTGACGGCGAGAACGTGCTGACCGTGCTGGTCGAGAACAAGATTCAGCTGGACCGCGTGCCCTCGACGCCCGACCGGGCGCGCTGGCACATGCACACCGTCCACTTCCCGCAGACGGCCTACGACTTCTTCCCCTATGCCGGCATCCATCGGCCGGTGCTGCTGTTCACCACGCCCGACGTGCACTTGAAGGACGTGACGGTGAGGACCAGCCTGGACGGCAAGGTCTCGATCGACCTGGAGGCCAGCGCGCCCTGGTCGGGCCAGGCCAGCGTGACGATCTCGGACGACAGGGGCGAGCAGAAGGATTCGGCCGTCCTGACCGGCGGCAAGGGTTCGACGATCGTGTCGCTGAAGAACCCACGGCTCTGGAGCCCCGAGGATGCGCACCTCTACACCCTGACCATCCGCCTGGAAAACGGCGCGACGCCTGACGAGTACGCCCTGAAGATCGGGGTGCGGACCATCGAGGCCAAGGGCGACAAGCTGCTTCTGAACGGCAAGCCGGTGTTTCTGCGGGGCTTCGGCAAGCACGAGGACTTCCCGATCCACGGCCGCGGCCTCGATGTGCCCTCGATCATCCGCGACTTCGAACTGCTGAAATGGATCGGCGGCAACAGCTTCCGCACCTCGCATTACCCCTACAGCGAGGAAGCGATGATGCTGGCCGACGAGCACGGCCTGCTGGTGATCGACGAGACCCCGGCCGTCAGCCTGGTGTTCGCCGATCCGCCGGCGATCCAGGAGGCCCGCTTCAAACAGCTGCGCCAGGACATCGTCGATCTGGTCCGTCGCGACAAGAACCATGCCTGCGTGATCATGTGGTCGCTGGCCAACGAGCCGCTGGTCAAACCCTTCCACACGGTCGATCCCGAGCCGCCCGGCGGCAACGAGACCGGGCTGAAGTTCTTCACGCCGCTGTTCGACTTGACGCGCCAGTTGGACAGCACCCGGCCGGTGACCCTGGTCAGCGTTCAGGGCGGCTCCACCGACTGGCAAGCCCTGGGCGACGTGGTCTGCGTCAATTCCTACCAAGGCTGGTACTCGCTATCGGGTCAGCTGGACCTGGCCGAGGTCGCGCTGAACAAGGACGTGGCCAAGCTGCGCGAGAAGCATCCGAACAAGCCGATCATGTACACGGAGTTTGGCGCCGACGCTGTGGCGGGCATGCACGCCCATCCGCCCGAGATGTGGACCGAGGAATATCAGGCCGACATGGTCGAGATGTATATCCGGGTGCTGGCCGACTACCCGTTCATCATCGGCACCCATCCGTGGGCCTTCGCCGACTTCCGCACCGCGCAGAGCATCATGCGGATCGGGGCTCTGAACCATAAAGGCTTCTTCACCCGCGAGCGGAAACCCAAGTTGGTCGCGCATCGCACGCGCGCGCTGTGGAGCACGCCCGCCAAGGTGTGAGCCAGCCTAGGGTCGGAGGTTCGAGCACAGCGGCGCGGCGACGATCTCGGCCAGCATGCCGCGGTCGTGCGCCTGGGCGCGCTGGCGGTAGTGGTCCAGATGGTATGGGGCCAGGATGGCCAGGGCTGTGGCTGAGCCGCCGGCCACGATCGCCACCGGCCAGGCGCCCAACAGCGCCCGCAGGCCCCGCGCCGAGGCTCCGGTCAACAGGGCCAGCAGTCCCAGCGCGCAGCACAGCACGGCGAAGGCCTAGGCCGGGACCGTTTCGGCGTGGCAGGCCTTTGCGGGCGCGGCGTCCTCGTATTCGTCGTGGCGCCGCATCCAGTCCATGATCTCGGCTTCGTTGCGGCCCAGGGGCGCGCGATCGAGGATCATGTAGGTCCCGATCAGGTCCTCGCCGCCGCGGGCATAGCTGGAATAGGTGTGGAATACCTGGCCTGCCTCGTCCTTGTAGAACGCGCTCATGCCGGGGGATTCGCCGGCGTCCTCGCCGACGGGCTCGAAATTGTAGGTCGCTCCGGCCTCGACCATCTCTGGTGTGAACGACACGCCGTAGTCGTAGTTGAAGTCGCTTTCGAACGACGAGACCCACGGGAATTTCCAACCCATCCGCGCCTTGTAGGCGGCGATCTTGTCCAGCGGCGCACGCGACACGGCGATCAGAGTCACGTCGTGATGGTTTAGGTGGGGCAGGGTCCCGTCCAGGTGATCGGCCAGGAACGAGCAGCCCGGGCAGCCCTCGTCCCATTCGGGCGGCAGCATGAAATGGTAGACCACCAGCTGGCTACGGCCATCGAACAGCTCGGCCAGGGTCTTGCGACCGCCTGGGGTGTCGAAGCTGTAAGGCTTATCGACCTTCACCCAGGGCAGGGCCAGACGCTCGGCGGCGTTGCGATCCCGCAGACGGGTCTCTTCCTTTTCGTGGGCCAGCAGCGCCTTGCGCGCTTCGAGCCACTCCTCGCGCGACGCGACCTTGGGGTTCGTCATCGTCTTCTCCCTTGTCGTGAGACCGCCCAGCCGTTCCGGCCTTGACATATAACGTTGATATCAACATAATCGAGGCGTGTCAAAACCGCTGCAGGTCCCGTTCACCGCCACGCTTCATGTGAAGGACACTTGCCTGTGCCTCCACGCCCAGCGCGCGGCGCGGGCCCTGGCGCGGCGTTTCGACGTGGCCCTGAAGCGGTTCGACATCACCAGCGGGCAGTTCTCGCTGCTGATGTCGCTGAACCGGCCCGAGCCGCCGACCATCGGTTCGGTGGCGGGGCTGCTGGCCATGGACCGCACCACACTGACCGCCAATCTCAAGCCTCTGGAACGGCGCGGCCTGCTGACGGTCAGTGTCGATCCCGGCGACCGCCGCAGTCGCCGCCTGGCCCTCACGCAGACCGGAATGGCGCTGCTGGCCCGGGCTCTGCCAGTATGGACGCAAGTCCATGCGGATATCGAGGCGGGGCTTCCGGACGGCGGCGACGCCCTACGCGCGGGCCTTCTAGCCCTGGCCTGACCTCGGGACGTTCACCCGATCTTTTTCCGGTTTGCCCGATGGCGCGCGAACTCTAGGCTGTCAGACTCGAGAATCTGACGCGCACGGAGCAATCAGGCGTGACCACCACGATCTATGGCATCAAGGCCTGCGACACCATGAAGAAGGCGCGGGACTGGCTGGACGGTCACGGCGTCGCCTACGATTTCCATGACTACAAGGCCATGGGCATCGACCGCGCGCGGCTGGAGGGCTGGAGCAAGGCCGTGGGCTGGGAAACCCTGCTCAACAAGGCGGGCACGACCTTCCGCAAGCTGCCGGACGCCGACAAGCAAGGGATAGACCAGGCCAAGGCGATCGACCTGATGCTGGCCAACCCGTCGATGATCAAGCGGCCGGTTCTCGTGACGGGCGATCAGCTGCTGGTCGGATTCAAGCCTGACGTGTATGGTCGCGCCGTGGGTTCAGGGGGCTGAATGGACGCCCAGATCGATCTGGTCATCTTCGATTTCGACGGCACGCTGGCCGACAGCACGGCCTGGGCCATGCGCGCCGTGCGACCGCTCGCCGAACGGTTCAAGTTCAAGGCCGTGACCGAGGACGAGATCGCCATGCTGCGTGGTCGGTCCAGTCGCGAGATCATCAGCTATCTGGGCCTGCCTTTGTGGAAGGTTCCGCTGGTCGCCGCCCACGGCAAAAAGATGATGGCCGCGGAGGCCCACGCCATCCCCTTGTTCGCCGGCACGGGCGACCTGCTGCGCGGCCTTTCGGCGGCGGGCCTGCGGCTGGCGATCGTCAGCTCCAATTCCGAGGCGACGATCCGTTCGATCCTGGGCGCCGAACTGGCTGGACTGGTCGATCACTACGGCTGCGGCGCGGCGATCTTCGGCAAGGCCGCCAAGTTCAAGGCCGTGGTCAAGGCCGCGCGGGTTCCCAAGGACCGCGTGCTTTGCATCGGCGACGAGACCCGTGACATTGAGGCCGCGCGCGAGGCGGGCCTCGCCTGCGGGGCCGTGGAGTGGGGCTACGCCACCCGCCGCGCTCTGGCCGACCACGGCCCGACCATGATGTTTTCGGCGATGGACGAAATTATCTCGCGCGTCGCCGCGTCCAACCAGGGGGTCGGCGCCGAGTAGGCGAGGCTCCGCGGACTTTGGCGCGAGATCGTTCGAACCTTTCGACAGGCGTAGCCTTACGAAAGTTTCATCCGACCCGGCGCCTCCAATCGCCATGGCCCAAGTCTCTTACTTACAGAAGGCGAGGGCGATACGCCGCCGCTAAACATTCGAGGGGACTTAAGCCATGGACTTGGGAATTTTGGTTCCGCTAGCGCCGTTTCTGATGGTCGCGGCCATTGTGATCGTGCCGGCCTGGCTGCGGACGCGTGATCGCCGTGAAATGCAGGCGACCGTTCGGGCCGCCATCGAGAAGGGGCAGCCGCTGCCTCCCGAACTGATCGAGGCCCTGTCCAAGGATGTTCGTCCAAAGACGGTGTCTTCGGCCCATCGCGACATGCGGATCGGCGTCATCCTGTTGTTCGTCGCGGGCGGCGTCGCCTTGACGGGCATGGCCTTGGGTCAGATCAACGACCACGCTATGTTCGGCACCCTCAGCGGCGCGGCGATCCCGGGCATGATCGGCTTGGCGTTCATCGTCCTCAGCTTCTTCAACCCCAACAAGCGTCCGCCGCAAGACTGACGCGGAAGGGGGAGAGGGGACGAAGCTTATGGGCAATGAACGCCCACCCACGGGCCATGACGTCGAACTGGCCGCCCTGGCGGCGGCCGGTGATCGGCGGGCCTTCGGCGAGCTGGTGCGCCGCCACGGCTCGGCCGTGCGGGGCCTGCTGCGCCGAATGGGGGCCGATCCGGCCACCGCCGACGACATCGCCCAGGATGCGTTCCTGGTCGGCTACGAGCAGATCGTCGAGTTTCGCGGAGAGGGAGCCTTCGCGGGCTGGATCAAGAAGATCGCCGCGCGGCTGTATCTGCGGAAGGTCAAGCGGGAGGCCCGCTTCGTGCTGACCGAGGCTCCCGAGGACGAGGCGTCGGTCGCGTCGGACGGCGCCGCCGCCAAGGCCGATCGCCTCGATCTGGACGAAGCGCTCAAGCAGTTGTCGAAGGCCGAGCGCCTCTGCGTGTCGCTTTGCTACGGGGCCGACTGGTCGCACGCCGAGGCGGCCGAGGTCTTGAATATCCCTCTTGGGACGGTCAAATCCCATGTCAAACGTGGTCTGGATAAACTCAGAGCCCGGATGGCCCCGCCGTCCGCAAGCGCACCGAACGACTCCGCGAGGAGAGAAAACCGTGGCTGATCTGGATTTCGAAACTCAACTCTCTCGTCTGTACGGTCAGGCTCCGGTGTTTCGCGACTCCGAGCTTTTTGCTCAGCAGGTGACTGCCAGGCTAGATCGAGGCTGGGCGCTTCGACGCGTGCTGATCGGCGGGACAGGCGTCGTCGCGGGTTTTGCCGCTGCGGTTCAGCTCATCAGCGCCCGCTTCACCGAAGAGTTGTCCCAGGTGTCGCATGAAGGCGCGCAGCAACTGAGCGTGGGCCTGGAGCAGCTGACACACCGCTACGACCAGATGTTCAACCTGGGTGGATCCGAGACGCTCTGGGTCGGCGCGGCCTTGGCGATCCTGGCTTTGGCGTTCGCCGTTACGCGGCTAGTCGACGAGCTGTAGGCGCGATTTCGAGCAGGCTTCTGGGTCAGGTTTTCAACGATCATGTTGCGACGCCGAACGATCTGGCGGAAAACGGCACGCGTTTTTCGCTGGAGTGCTCGTCCTGTCCGCCCATCGTGAAGAGAAGATCCGTCGCTTAGCGGCCCCCGACATCGCCGCGCGCAAGGGCGGTGAGCCCATCGTCTGCCTGACCGCCTATACCGCGCCCATCGCCGCGGCGCTCGACGAGTCGTGCGACGTGCTGCTGGTCGGCGACTCGCTGGGCATGGTCGTGCATGGGCTGCCCAACACCGTCGGCGTGACCATGGACATGATGATCCTGCACGGCCAGGCGGTGATGCGCGGCTCGCGCAAGGCCATGGTCGTGGTCGACATGCCGTTCGGCTCCTATGAGGGCGCGCCGGAAGAGGCCTACGCCAACGCCGTGCGGATCATGAAGGAGACCGGCTGCCAGGCGGTAAAGGTCGAGAGCGGCTCCACCGTGCCCGCCACCATCGCCTATCTCGTGCAGCGCGGCATTCCGGTCATGGGCCACATCGGCCTGCGGCCCCAGGCGGTGCTGGTCGACGGCGGCTTCAAGGCCAAGGGCAAGGACGAGGCCGGTCGGCTGAAGGTGCTGGAGGAGGCCCGCGCCACCGTGGAGGCCGGCGCCTTCGCCGTGGTCGTCGAGGGCGTGGCCGAAGGTCTGGCGCGCGAAGTGACGGCCGCCATCTCGGTCCCGACCATCGGCATCGGCGCCTCGGCCGGCTGCGACGGTCAGGTGCTTGTGGTCGATGACATGCTGGGTCTGTTCGACTGGACCCCCAAGTTCGTGCGCCGCTACGCCGACCTGAAGGGCGAGATCGAACGGGCGGCCGCCGACTACGCCCGCGACGTCAAGGCGCGCACCTTCCCGGGCGAGGCCGAGACCTACTACGCGAAGAAGGGCTGACGGACCCCAAGGACTTGGGAGCGGCGCCGGTTCCGCCCCGTTGCGGCTGGCCCAGACACGCTATAGGTTCGCCGCCTCGGTGAGTTCGCTCGCCATGGTTTTCATTTTGCGTGTCGGTCCTGGAGCAATCTTGTATCGACGCCCCAGGGCGCTGTTTTCGCCCTTACCGGAGCCTCGTTCGTGGTCGATGTGTTTGACGAGGTCGAAGAGCAGCTGCGCTCCGACCGCTACAAGTCCCTCGCGCTGAAGTCGCTGCCCTGGGTGGGCGCGCTGGCGGCGGTGGCGATTCTGGGCACGGGCGGTTGGTGGAGTTGGACCCATCATCAGCAGGGCCAGACCGAAAAGGCCGCCGAGGCCTATCAGGCGGCCCTGACCGGCGCCGAGAAGACGGGCTTGGTCGCGGCCTATCCGGCGTTCGAGACGATCTCCAAGACCGGCACGCCCACCTACAAGGCCCTGGCCCTGATGCACATGGGCGGCGTGCGCCTGGAACAGAACAACACCGCCGAGGCGGTGGCTTATTTCGACGAAGCGGCCAAGCTTGCGACCAATCCGGTGCTCGCCGACCTCGCCGGCCTCAATTCCGCCTTGGCGCTCCTCGACACGGCTCCCTACAAGGACGTCGAGGCGAGGCTGAATCCTTTGATGGGCGAGAAGAGTCCCTATCGCGTTCAGGCGAAGGAAGCGCTGGCCTTCGCCAAGCTGCAGGCCGGCGACCTGGCTGGCGCGCGGGGCGATTTCCTCGTGCTGTCCAGCTCGCTCGACAACTCCTCCGATGAGATCCGCGAGCGCGCCCGCGCCGCCATGACCATGATCGATTCAGGCTCCGCCAAGGCTCTGCCGGCCGTGGCCAAGGCCGCCATGGCCCTGCCGCCTCCCGCCGCCGCGCCGACGCTTCCGCCCGCCCCCAATACCGCCTCCCCCAATACCGCCCAATGAGCCGCCACCCCATGACGACTAAGCGCTATCTGCTTCTCACCGCGATGATGACCGCCGCGGTGTCGGTGGCCGGGTGTTCGACGGTTTCCAAGCTCAATCCCTTCGACAAGAAGGAAGCCAACAAGACCCTGGCCACCCAGGGGCAACGGATCTCGGTCATCGCCTTCGACCAGAAGGTCGAGCAGGCCGAAGCGCTGAAGGGCGTCGACTTCTACCTGCCCGAGCCGACGGCGCAGGCCGACTGGCCGCTGCCGGGCGGCAACGCCGAGCAGTCGGTCGAGCACGTGGCCGCCGCCGCCAACTTCGACGTCGCCTGGCGCAAGGGTTTCGGCCAGAAGGCCAACCGCAAGTTCCACGTCACGGCCCCGCCGGTGGCCGCCGACGGCAAGATCTTCGTCATGGACGGCGAGGCGACCGTCAGCGCCATCGACGCGCGCAGCGGCGCGACGATCTGGCGGAAGGATCTGCGTCCGGCCAAGGCTCCGGGCAAGAAAAAGGGCTTCTTCGGCTTCGGCGGCGCCACGGCCGATCGCACCGGTTTCGGCGGCGGCGTCGCCTACGCCAACGGCAAGCTGTACGTCGCCTCAGGCTTCCGCTTCGTCGCCCAACTCGACGCGGCGACCGGCGCCGAAGCCTGGCGTCAGGAAACCAGCACCCCGATCCACGCCGCGCCGACCGTCGCCGACGGCCGGGTGTTCGTGATCTCGACCGACAATGAACTGCTGACCTACAGCGCCGCCGACGGCGCGCCGGGCTGGACCTATCAGGCTCTGATCGAGCCGGCTCGCATCCTCGCCGCCACCAGCGCCGCGGTCAGTGGCGACACGGTCGTGGCCGGCTTCGCCTCGGGCGAACTGGTGGCCTTGCGCGCCACCAACGGCAACGACCTGTGGAGCGAGGCCCTCAGCCGCGCCAGCCGCACCAACGCCCTGTCGGAAATCCGCGACATCGCCGGTCGCCCAGTGATCTTCAAGGGCGACGTCTTCGCGGTCAGCCACTCGGGCGTCTTCGCCGCCACCGACCTTCGCACGGGCCAGTCTCGCTGGACCCTGCCGGTCACCGCCATCACCAGCCCCTGGGCGGCCGGCGACGTGGTGTTCGTGGTCGACAAGGCCGGCCAGGTGATCTGCGTGTCGCGTGAAGCCGGTCAGGTCTATTGGATCCGCGATCTGAACAACACCGACCAACTGAGCAAGAAGCAGCGGAAAAAGCGCGCCAAGCGCCCGCTGCTGTGGTCGACCCCGATCCTGGCCTCCGGTCGCCTGATCACCGTGTCGAGCGAAGGCCAGGCCGTCGCCCTGAACCCGAAGACGGGCGAGACCCTGAAGACTTTGAAGCTTGGCCAGCGCACCCTTCTGGGTCCGATCGCCATGGGCGACACGGTCTATGTGGCCACCGACGAAGCGGATCTGATCGCCATCCGATAAGCCCCATCCGGCCTTTCCGGACCTAAATTTCAAGCGTCGCGAACCCGGGCTGGTCTTCACCAGTCCGGGTTTGTCGCTTTTGTCCCCGAAATCGACTAATCACAGCCCATGCCTTTGAAACTCGCGATCGTCGGCCGCCCCAATGTGGGCAAGTCGACCCTGTTCAACCGTCTCGCCGGCCGCAGGCTGGCCCTGGTAGACGACCAGCCTGGCGTCACCCGCGACCGCCGGTTCGCTCACGGCCGCCTGGGCGACCTGGACCTGGAATTGATCGACACCGCCGGCTTCGAGGACGTCACCGACGAAAGCCTGGAAGCGCGCATGCGCGCCCAAACCGAACTGGCGATCGAGGAAGCCGATATCAGCCTGCTGGTGTTCGACGCCCGCGAGGGGCTGACGCCGCTGGACAAGATCTTCGCCGAGATCCTGCGCAAGCGGAACAAGCCGGTGATCGTCGCGGCCAACAAGTCCGAAGGCAAGGCGGGTGACCACGGCGCGGCCGAGGCCAATATCCTGGGCCTGGGCGAACCGATCCAGATCTCGGGGGAGCACGGCGAGGGCATGGCCGAGCTTTACGCCGCCCTGATCGCCATGGCGCCGGAAGACCTCCAGACCGAACACGACGAACTGGACGACGACAAGCCGATCAAGATCGCCATCGTCGGCCGCCCCAACGCCGGCAAGTCGACGCTGATCAACCGCTTGATCGGCGAGCAGCGCCTGTTGACCGGCCCGGAGGCGGGCATCACCCGCGACTCCATCTCGGTCGACTGGGACTGGGGCGGTCGCAAGGTGCGGCTGGTCGACACCGCCGGCCTACGCAAGAAGGCCAAGGTCAACGAAAAGCTCGAGAAGCTATCGACCGGCGACACGATCCGTTCGATCACCTTCGCCGAAGTGGTGCTGCTGGTCATGGACGCCACCCACCCGTTCGAGACCCAGGACCTGCAGATCGCCGACCTGGCCGAGCGGGAAGGGCGCTGCGTCGTCTTCGTGCTGGCCAAATGGGACTTGGTGGAAGATCCGGGCGCGACCCTGAAGGGTTTCGTCGAGCACGCCGAGCGCATGCTGCCGCAGCTGCGCGGCACCCCGGTGGTGGCGCTGTCGGGCGAAACCGGAAAGGGCGTCGAACGCCTGATGCCGGCCGTGCTCAAGAGCCACAAGGACTGGTCGACCAAGGTCAAGACCCGCGACCTGAACGACTGGCTGCAGATGGCCATGCAGCGCCACCCGCCGCCCAGCGTCGGCGGCAAGCGCATCAAGCCGAAATACATGGCCCAGACCAAGGCCCGTCCGCCGACCTTCGTGCTGTTCTCCAGCCGAGCGGACCAGATGCCCGAACAGTATCGGCGCTACCTGATCAACAGCCTGCGCGAGAGCTTTGACCTGCCGGGCGTGCCGCTGCGCATCACTCTGAAATCGGGCGCCAACCCCTATGCCGAAGGCGAGGCCAAGGGCCATTCGGGCAAGGGTAAGCGGGAGTTCGAACGTCGCGAGCGCGAAGCCGAACGCATCCGCGCCTCGCGCAACACCGTCAAGAAGTCGGTGCGCGTGGCGGAGGCCGCGGCGGCGGCCGCGGCGCAAGCCGCCGGGCTGCCCGCGCCGGCCGCGAGCGCCGGCAAGCCTGTCTCGAAGGCCTCGAAGATCTCCAAGGCGCCAAAGCCGACCGAGATCGCCGCGACCCCGGCCGCCGAGCCCGGCAAGGGCGCGGTCAAGTCGGTCAAGAAGCAGGGCCCCAGGGCGCAAAAGAAGTCCACAACGCCCAGCTACAAGGTCGGCTTCAAGGCTGCCGGCGGCAAGGCGGCCGGATCCAAGACCGCGCCGCGTCGCCCCGTGGCTGGCGCTCGGACTGTTCGAGGCAACAAGGCGCCGCCGAAGGGGCGCTAGACGCCCCGCAGCCGATTGTGCATGGCGGTGGCGGCGATCGCCGCCTCGCCCTGGGCCGTGGTGATCTGGTTGAGGCCGCGCACCATGTCGCCCGCGGCGTAGAGGCCGGGGATCGAGGTTTGCTGGTGGTCGTCCACCTCCAGCCGGCCCTGGTCGTCGTGGCGCGCGCCCATAGCCAGAGCCAGGCCTGTCCGCGGCGTAACGCCCAGGGCGCTGTACAGGGCGTCGAACTCCATGCGTCCCGCGCCGGCGAAGCACAGGGCGCGAGGCTGATCGAGCTGCAGCTCGACGCTTTCGATCGGCGTCTCGATCACCGTGACGTTTGCGTCGGCGAGCAAGGCGCGTTCCTCGGCGGGCAGGGCGTCCGGCGCGGCGATGTGGATCAGGGTCAGATGGTCGGCATAGGTGCGCAGGAACAGGGCCTCGCGTGCGCCCAGCGGCCCATGGCCGATCACGCCGACCCGCTGGCCGGTTACTTCGAAGCCGTCGCAGATCGGGCAAATGCGCATCAGGGTCCGGCGGACGGCCTCATCGACATTCGGCAGCATCGGGGCGTTGTCCTCGACACCGCAGGCCAGCAGCACCGTCGCGGCGCGCAAGGTGTCGCCATCGATCTCAAGGACGAAGCCGTCGTCCGCAGCCGACAGGGCCTGGACCGTTCCCTTCTGGATCCGAGCGCCGTAGCGCAGGGCATGCTCTTTCTGAAGGTCCAGCAAGGTCGTGCCGGCGACGCCGTCCGGAAAGCCGGGATGGTTGTGGGTGGTCGGAATCCAGGCCGCACGGCTATCGCCGCCGTCGATGACTAGGACCCGTCGCCGGAAACGTCCCAGATAGAGCGCGGCGGTCAGGCCCGCGGGGCCAGCGCCAACGATGATCGCATCCGGACGCACCGGGGTCTTGGCGGGGTGATCGAGCGTCATGGGGTCTCCGACGCCGATAGACGCGCCAGCCCCACAAGGGTTGCATCGTGTACGACAACCGAGGCGTCGGGATCGCTGATCCCCATGCTAGGCGCGCCCGACGATCAACCGATGCTGGCCGACTCCTGGCCGCGTTCCTTGAACTTCACGACCCCCTTGGGCGGCGCGCGGTCGGGGCGGACCAGATCGACGATCAGGGGGACGATCGTGTCGGGCGCGGGCACGGTCTGCGGATCCTCGCCCGGGAAGGCCCCGGACCGCATCTTGGTGCGCATGGCGCCGGGATCGACGCAGACGGCGCGCACGGTCGTGTTCTCCATCTCGTCGTCATAGCAGGCGACGATGGCCTCGAGACCGGCCTTGGAGGCCGCATAGCCGCCCCAGAAGGCGCGATGAGTCTTGGCCACGCTGCTGGTCAGGAAGACGGCGCGACCGGCCTCGGCGCGACGTAGTAGCGGATCCATGGCCCGGATCAGGCGCCAGTTGGCGGTCAGGTTGGTCGCCATGATCATGTCCCAGCCCTTGGGGTCCAAATGGCCCACCGGGGTCAGGGCGCCCAGGACGCCGGCGGCGCCCACGACGATGTCCAGCTTGCCGAACCGTTCGAAGAGGGCCGCGCCCAGCTGATCCAGGCCGTCGGCCTCGCGCAGGTCCAGCGGCACCAGGGTGGCGTGCTCGCCGGTGGCGGCGAAGATCGCGTCGTCCAAGGCCTCCAGGGCGCCTTGCGTACGCCCCAGGGCGATGACGTGGGCGCCGGCCTGGGCCAGACCCAGGGCGATGGCCTCGCCGATGCCGCGGGTGGCGCCGGTGACGAGGGCGATACGGCCGGCCAGCGGCTTTTCGGAGTCGGAAGTCATGGGCGGGTTCTAGTGGCTAAGCGGAGCGATTGAAACTGGCGATCAGGCCTCGTCGGCCGGTCGCGCGCCATAGCGTTGGGCGATCACCGAGCAGGCCATCAGCTGGATCTGGTGGAACAGCATCAGCGGCAGGACCAGCACGCCCGCCGTTGCGCCCGGGAACAGAATTCCGGCCATCGGCACGCCGGTGGCCAGGCTCTTCTTGGAGCCGCAGAACACGATGGCCACCTCGTCGGGCTTGGAAAAGCCCAGGGCCCGGGCGCCGAACACCGTGGCGGCCATGACCACGGCCAGCAGCACGCAACAGGCGACCAGCAGGATCCCGAGTTCCGGGATCGAGACGATTTTCCAGATGCCGCCGACCACGGCGGCGCTGAAGGCCGAATAGACCACCAGCAGGATCGAGCCCCGGTCGACCTGACCCACCAGGGCCTTGTGCCTTTCGATCCAGCCCTTGACCCAGGGCCGCGCCAGCTGGCCGGCGACAAACGGGACCAGCAGTTGCAGGACGATCGACTTGATCGAGTCCCAGCCGCCGACGTCGCCGTGCGCCTGCATCAGCAGGCCCACCAGCACCGGCGTCAGGAAGATGCCCAGCAGGTTCGACGCCGAGGCCGCGCAGACGGCGGCGGCGACATTGCCCCGACCGATCGAGGTGAAGGCGATCGACGACTGCACGGTCGAGGGCAGGCAGCACAGGAACAGCATGCCGCTGGACAGGGTGGGCGACAATACGCCCGACTTGCTGATCGCCAGACCCAGCAAGGGGAACAGCACGAAGGTGAAGGCCAGGATGGTCAGATGCAGGCGCCAGTGGGTCATGCCCGCCACCACGGCCTCGCGCGACAGCTTGGCGCCGTGCAGGAAGAACAGCAGGGCGATGGCGACCTTGACCACCCAGCCGACGATCGTCGCGGCCTCGCCACGCACGGGCAGGATCGAGGCCAGCACGACCATGCCGATCAAGGCCAGGATGTAGCCGTCGATCTTCAGCTTGGCGAGGAGGTCTTTGAACATCGGATCACTACGGCTGGCCCGGCCCCCACCGTCCGTTCGTCCCGGCGAAAGCCGGGACCCAAGCCGAGTATCGGGGTGAGCGAAGGGGGAAAGTGTCGGGCGCTGCTTGGGTCCCGGCTTTCGCCGGGATGAGCGGAGTTGAAAAGGTCAGGCGCTCAGCAGCGACAGCTGCTTCTCGGCCTGATCGTTACGGCCCTCGGCGATCTCGCGGTCGGTCAGGCGCGTGGGGTAGTCGCCGGTGAAGTAGTGGTCGGTGAACTGCGGGTGGGCCGGATCGCGGGGACCGGCTTCAAGCGCCTGGTAGAGCCCGTCGACCGAGAGGAAGCCGAGGCTATCGACTTCCAGGAACCTGGCCATCTCCTCCAGCGACTTGTTGGCCGCCAGCAACTGGTCGCGCTCGGGCATGTCGATGCCGTAGAAGTCGGGCCACTTGATCGGCGGGCTGGCCGAGCGGAGGTGGACCTCCTTGGCGCCGGCCTCGCGAACCATGCGGACGATTTTCAGCGAAGTGGTGCCGCGCACGATCGAGTCATCGATCAGGATCACGCGCTTGCCCTCCAGCACGGCGCGGTTGGGGCTGTGTTTCATGCGCACGCCCAGTTCGCGAACGCCCTGGGTCGGCTGGATGAAGGTGCGGCCCACATAGTGGTTGCGAATGATGCCCAGGTCGAAGGGCAGGCCGCTCTGCTGGGCGAAGCCGATGGCGGCGGGCACGCCGCTGTCGGGCACCGGCACCACGACGTCGGCCTCGACGCCGGTCTCGATGGCCAGGCGCTGGCCCATGCGCTTGCGCACGTCATAGACCGAGCGGCCGTTCACGACGCTGTCGGGCCGAGCGAAATAGACATATTCGAACACGCAGGGACGGGCGGCGACGTTCTGGAACGGACGCAGCGACTTCACGCCGGTCTCGGAGATCACCACCATCTCGCCATGCTCGACGTCGCGCACGAAGCGGGCGCCGATCATGTCGAGCGCGCAGGTCTCGGACGCCAGGATCGGCTGGCCGTCCAGGTCGCCCAGCACCAGCGGGCGGATGCCCAGCGGATCACGCAGGCCGATCATCTTCTTGTTGGTGATGGCCACGATGGCGTAGCCGCCCTCGATCTGGCCAACGGCGTCGATGAAGCGATCGACGATCCGCGCCTTCCGCGAGCGGGCGATCAGGTGGAGGATCACCTCGCTGTCGCTGGTGGACTGGAAGATCGCGCCTTCCTGCACCAGGCGCTCGCGCAGGGTCAGGAAGTTGGTCAGGTTGCCGTTGTGGGCGATGGCCACGCCGCCGGTCTCGAGATCGGCGAACATCGGCTGGACGTTGCGGATGCCGCTGCCGCCGGCCGTGGAATAGCGGGTGTGGCCGATGGCCATGCCGCCGGGCAGGCGATCGACCAGGTCGTTGCCGGTGAAGGCGTCGCCCACATGGCCCATGTGGCGTTCGGTGTGGAAACGCTGGCCGTCGAAGGCGGCGATGCCGCAGGCTTCCTGGCCGCGATGCTGCAGGGCGTGCAGGCCCAGGGCGGTGACGGCGGCGGCGTCGCGCACGCCGTAGACGCCGAAGACCCCGCATTCCAGGCGCAGGGTGTCGTCTTCCGGATCACGCCAAGGCTTGGACGAGAAGCGGTCGGTCGACTGGCCGAAGGACGTCATCGCGATTTCTCCACCAGGTCGTCGACGGAGCGACGCTGGTCCTTATCATAACCCGGATCGCCAGGCTTGCGGTCGGACGGTTTGTCGCTGGCGGCGTCGCCTCTTGTTCCGTCTTGGACGGCGTCCTCGATGGCGGGGGCCAGCTTGCCGGCCAGGCCCGCGCCCTTGGGCGCGAAGACCTTCAGCACGCGGCCGGCGGCGTTGGACAGGGGGTACAGCGCCGATTTCGACATCCAGCTGGGAACGCGGTCGGGCGGGGTGGCCATGTGGAACACGAGGCTGAACACGCCCAGAACCACCAGGCCGCGCAGCAGGCCGAAGGCCAGGCCCATCAGACGGTCCAGCGTGCCCAGGGCGCCGTCGGCGTGCAGGGTCTTGGTGATTTGCGCGCCGACCAGGCGCAGCAGCACGAAGATGATGACGAAGACGACCAGGATGGCGGCCGCCGTGGCCGCCCAGTCCGGATCCATCATGCCGCGAAACAGCGGACCGGAGACCCGCAGGGCGAGCAAGGAGAGCAGGGCGGCGACGATGAACGACAGGGCCGAGGTCAGTTCCCGCGACGCGCCGCGGGCGAACCCGACCAGGGCCGAGACCACCAGGATCAGGCCGAAGATGATGTCGAATGGCGTCACGTCAGCTGGCCCCAGATCTCGTCGCCGATGCGGCGAACCGCGTCGGCCAGTCGCGCCACGCCGGCCACGGGCAGGGCTCCGCCGCCTTCGGGAAGTCCCGACAGCGGTCCCAGAGCTCGACCAAAGCCGAGTTTCGCGGCCTCTTTCAAACGTGTCTCCATACGGCTCACGGGCCGCACTTCACCAGACAGGCTGACTTCGCCGAACACGACGCAGTCCTGCGGCAGGGCGATGTCGAGGGCCGAGGAGGCCAGGGCCGCCGCCGCCGCCAAGTCCGCCGCCGGCTCGGTGATCCGCAGGCCGCCAGCGACGTTCAGATAGACGTCCTTGTTGCCAAAACCAAGGCCGCAACGCGATTCAAGCACAGCCAAGACCATGGCGAGCCGTCCGGAATCCCATCCGACCACGGCGCGTCTGGGTGTTCCGTACGCGGAAGGCGCGACCAGCGCCTGGAACTCCACCAGGACGGGCCGAGAGCCTTCGATGCCGGCGAACACCGCCGCGCCCGCCGCCCGCTCGCCGCCCTCGTTGAGGAACAGGGCCGAGGGGTTCTTGACCTCGCGCAAGCCGGAATCGCCCATTTCGAACACACCGATCTCGTCGGTGGCCCCAAAACGGTTCTTGGCGCCGCGCAGGATGCGGAACGGATAGCCGCGCTCGCCCTCGAAGCTGAGCACCGCGTCCACTAGGTGTTCGACCACGCGTGGCCCGGCGATCTGGCCGTCCTTGGTGACGTGGCCGACCAGCAGGATGGCCACGCCCTTCTTCTTGGCCAGGCGCACCAGTTCCTGGGCGCAGGCCCGCACCTGGGTGACCGTCCCGGGCCCGGCCTCGTGCGCGTCGCTCCACATGGTCTGGATCGAATCGATGACCACCAGATCGAAGTTGTCGCGCTTCAGGCCGTCGAGGATGTCGCGCAGACTGCTTTCGGCGGCCAGTTTCACCGGAGCCTGGGCGAATCCCATGCGCTCGGCGCGGCCGCGGATCTGGGCCACGGCCTCCTCGCCGGAAATGTAGGCGCAATTGACGCCCTTCAGGCTGGCCTTGGCCACCACCTCCAGCAGCAGGGTGGACTTGCCCACGCCCGGATCGCCGCCGATCAGGATGGCCGAGCCCGGCACCACGCCGCCGCCGCAGACCCGGTCGAATTCATCGACGCCGGTGATGATCCGGGGCGGAGCGGGGGTGTCGCTTTCCAGGCCGGTGAACTGCAGCCCTCGCGCGCGGCTGGCCTTGGTGACCGACAAGGCGCCGGGCGCGCGGACGCCGGTTTCCTCGACCAGGCTGTTCCAGCTCTGGCAGGCCGAGCACTGCCCCGACCACTTGGTCGAGACCGCGCCGCAGGACTGGCAGGCGTAGACGGCGCCGTCACGGGCCATGGAAGCTCCTGATTCGAAGATGACTGGAGACTACAGCCTGGCGCGCGCCTGCGCCAAAGACGGTCGTGGGGCTTTAGCCGCCCTTGATCACCCGCCGCGCCCTCGGCGCGATCCGCGTCAGCAACTCATAGGCCGTGGTTCCCGCCGCCGCCGCCGCGTCATCCACAGGCAGGTCGGGGCCGATGATCTGCATCATCACGCCGGGGCGAGCGGCGTCGCAGTCGGTGATGTCAACGGCGATCAGGTCCATCGACACTCGCCCCAGCATCGACCGCGGGGCGCCGTCGAACCACACCGCACCGCGCGGATGGGCGGCGCGGGGTACGCCGTCCGCATAGCCGGCCGCCAGGATAGCGACGCGGGTGGTCTCCGTGGCCGTGAAGGCCGCGCCGTAGCCTATGCTCTCGCCGCGCGGCACGACCCGGGCCTGGAGGATCGGCGCCTCCAGGGTCGCCACGGCCTTGATGCGCGCGTCAGGCACGTCGCGCGGGCCGCCGCCATAAAGGCTGATCCCCGGCCGGCACTGATCGAAGTGAAACGCGTCGCCCAGGAAGATCCCGCCCGAATTGGCCAGGCTGCGCCGGGCATTGGGAAATAGGGCCGCGGCCTCGGTGAAGCGGGCCAGCTGGCGGGCGTTCAGTGCGTGATCGGGTTCGCTCGCGCACGCCAGGTGGCTGATGACCAGGGTAATATTCAGGAACTTCAGCCGGTCCATCGCCCCGGTCAGGACCACGGCCTCCTCGGGACGCAGACCCAGGCGGTTCATGCCGGTGTCGATGTGCAGGGCGGCGTCCAGCACGCGGCCGCGCGCGTGGCTGTTCCAGGCCTCGATCTGGGGCAGGCTGTTGAGCACCGGCGTCAGGCCGGCCGCGTCGATGGCCGGAGCCGAGCCTGGGGTCACGCCGTCCAGCAGGTAGATGGTGGCGGCGCGGTCGCCGAGCGCCTGGCGCAGGACCACGCCTTCCGACAGGCGGGCGACATAGAAGCTGCGCGCGCCGTCCTCCCACAGCCGTCCGGCCACCAGGGCCGCGCCCAGACCGTAGCCGTCGGCCTTCACGGCCGGCGCGATCTCGGTCCCGCCGGCCGCGACCTTGAGCACGGCGTGGTTCGACGCCAGGGCGTCGAGGTCGAGGGTGAGGAGGCTGGTTTCGGTCACGGCGCAGGGCGTAGCCGAGCCCGCCGGCCAAGGCCAGTGCCGATGCGGTGCAAGGTCAAGCGCGAGCCAGGAAGTCGTGGGCCAGGCTCTCGACGCCGCTCGCCAGGATCTGGACGCCGATGCACAGCAGCAGGAAGGCCACCAGCCGCGACATGACCCGCGCGCCGGAGACGCCGAGCAAGGCCATGACGCGATCCGACGCCCGATAGAGGCCCCAGATCAGCAGGGAGACGGCGACCGCGGCCAGGCAGGCGCCGAGGAAGAACGGGATCACCGTATGGCCGCCCGCCGGCCGCTGCGACGACAGGGCGATGGCCACGGCGATCGAGCCAGGCCCGGTCGTGAACGGCATGGTCAGGGGGAAGAAGGCGATGTCGTCGGCCCGGCTCTGGGCCGGAGACGCCGCGTCGCTCTTGCGATCCTCGTGCGCCTCGGGCTCCATCAGCAGTCCCCAGGCGCGGATCGCCACCACCAGCCCGCCGGCCACGCGCAAGGCTCCCAGGCTGACCCCGAAGAAATTCAGGATGTAGCCGCCCAGCAGCAGCGACCCCAGCAGGATGGCCAGGGCGTTGAGCGCGATCCGGGCCGCCAGCCGCCGCCGCTCGCGCGGCGTGCGATCGGCCAGCACCTGATGAAAGATCAGCGAAGCGCCGACCGGATTGACGATCGAGAACAGGGCCGGGAAGGCCAGCAGGAAGGCGCCGATCACCGTGGAGGTCGGCAGGGGATTGAAGTCCATTCACGGCCTCGTTCAGCGAGTCGCGACACCGTGGCCGACACGGGGCGCCCGCGTCAAACCTAAGACCGCTATTCCTCGCTGCCGCTGCGCATCTGGTGGAAGTAGTGGTCGCGGGCCAGATTGCCGAAGCGGGTGGTGTCGCTGTTGAACGACAGCCGCACGGTGCCGATCGGACCGTGGCGCTGCTTGGCGATGATCACCTCGGCCAGGCCCTGCAGGCGGTCCATGTCCTCCTGCCATTGCAGGTGCTCGGGCGTACCCTCGCGCGGCTCGGCGCGGCCGACATAGTAGCTCTCGCGATAGACGAACCAGACCATGTCGGCGTCCTGCTCGATCGAGCCCGATTCACGAAGGTCGGACAGCTGCGGACGCTTGTCCTCGCGCTGCTCGACCTGACGCGACAGCTGCGACAGGGCGATGACCGGGCAGGCCAGTTCCTTGGCCAGGGCCTTCAGGCCCATGGTGATCTGCGAGACTTCCTGCACGCGGTTAGCGTTGGAGCCCAGGTCCGAGCCGGTGACCAGTTGCAGGTAGTCGACGACGATCAGGTCCAGGCCGACCTGGCGCTTCAGGCGACGGGCCCGGGCGGTCAGCTTGGCGATCGAGATGCCGCCGGTGGCGTCGATGTAGAGCGGGGCTTCCTGCAGCTCGATGGCCGCGTCGCGCACCCGGCCGAACTCGCTGGCGTCGATCTCGCCCTTGCGGAGCTTGTCGCCCGACACGCCCGAGGCGTCGGCCAGCATACGCAGGGCCAGTTGCTCGGCGCTCATTTCCAGCGAGTAGAAGGCCACCACGCCGCCGCTGACGGTCTTCTTGGTGCCGTCCGGCTGAGGCTCCCAGGCGTATTTCCGGGCCACGTTGAAGGCGATATTGGTGGCCAGGGCCGTCTTGCCCATCGAGGGGCGGCCGGCCAGCACGATCAAGTCGGACGGATGCAAGCCGCCGATCTTGGTGTCCAGGTCGATCAGGTCGCTGGCCAGGCCCGACATGCCGCCGTCGCGGCTGTAGGCCTCGGCGGTCATCTCGACCGCGCCGCGCAGGGCGTCGCCGAAGCTGACGAAACCGGAACTGGCCACGCCGCTCTCGGCCAGGGTGTAGAGCTGCTGTTCGGCCTGTTCGATCTGGTCGCGGGCCGGCAGCTTGACGTCGTCCTTGCCGACACCGCCGTGCGCGGTGGAGGCGATCTCGCCGCCGATGCGGATCAGGTCGCGGCGCAGGGCCAGGTCGAACACGGCGCGGGCGTAGTCGCCGACATTGGCGGCGGGCGGGGCGCGGTCGACGAGATCGGCCAGATAGCGCAGGCCGCCCAGCTCCTCGAACGCCGGATCGTGCTTGAACTCGTCGGCCAGCAGGATCGGTTCAGCCAGCTGACCCTTGCGGATATGGGTCTCGATCGAACTGAACAGCCGCGCGTGGAAGGGCTCGTAGAAGTGGCGGCCCTGCAGGCTGTCGGTCAGGCGTTCATAGGCCGAATTGTCGTACAGCAGCACGCCCAGCAGCGCCTGTTCGGCTTCCAGGTTATGGGGCGCGACAGAGACGACGATGTCGCCCATCGACGAGGGTGGGCGGAGGTCTAGAGCGGGGACGAGAGACATTGGCACAAGTTAACGCGGAGCCTTCTCGCGCGCGCGGCTTGCGTGGCCGGGCGGGTGAGATGAACGGGGATATTCTGTGTATGTTCTGTACGCCAGCTACGCGACAATATCGGACGTAGAGAAGGGCGCGACGATCCCGCGTCGCGCCCTTCTCGGCTTAATCCAGGTCGCTCAGGGATTTACCAGCTGTAGCTCAAGCGGGTGTAGAGGAACCGCCCGTTGAAGCCGTAAGGCGAGAAGTTGCTGAACGGCCCCGCGCCGCTGGTGTTGAGGTTCGGCGGGATCTGATTGGTGTACTGGTCGAACAGGTTGTCGGCCCCCGCCGAGACGGTCAGACCGACCGGGAAGGTATAGCGGGCTTCGGCGTCGATCACGCCGCTGACGCCGGTGCGCCAGTCGGTGCTGCCGTCATTGGCCGTGCCGGGGGACAGGACATCGCCATAGAAGGTCGAGCGCAGGGTCGCGCCCCACTGGTCCTTGCTCCAGTCGCCCTGCAGGGTGACCTTCTCGCGCGGCGTGCCCTTTTCGAAGCGAAGGGTGGCCTGGCGGGCGAACAGCGACTGCGGTGTGTTCAGGGTGGTGGTGACAGGGGTCTTGTCGACGCTGAAGTCGTTGAGGTTCGCCGCCAGCGTCAGGTCAAAGACGCCCGCCTGCTCGTCGTTGATCCGGTAGCGGGCCACGACGTCCACGCCCTTGGTCGAGGTATCGACGCCGTTGATGAAGAACCGCGCCGCCGTGGTGCCGTAGGGCGCCAGAAGAGCGCCGATCTGGGCGGCGTTGGGGTTGGAAGCGCCTGCTGCGTTGGAGAACAACTCCGAGAGCACGATGCGGTCCTCGACGTCGATCTGGTAGGCGTCGATCGTCAGCTCGAAGGCGCCCTTGCGATAGACCGCGCCGAGCGAATAGTTGGTCGATTCCTCGGCCTCCAGCGGCTTGCCGCCCAAGGCCAGGCCCACCGGGCTGATGGAGGGGTAGGTGCCGGACTCGAAAGGCACCAGCACGGTGCCGCCGCCGGGTTGGGCTTGCGCCACATAGGTGATCGAGGTGGCGGTGTAGTATTGTTGCTGCAGGCTGGGCGCCCGGAAGCCGGTCGACGCGCCGCCGCGCAGGGCGAACGACGGCGTGAAGTCGTAACGCGCGGTCAGCTTGCCCGTGGTGCTGGAGCCGAAGTCGGAATAGTCCTCGTAACGGCCGGCCAGACCGACGGTCAGTCCCTCGGTGACCTTGCCTTCCAGGTCGAGATAGACGCCCACCGCGTCGCGATCCACATCGACGGCGTTGCTGGGCGCGAAGCCGGTGAAGCCGCGCGATCCGAAGGCGAGGGCGGGGGCGACCGTACCGCGGGCGTAGGAGGCTTCCTCGCCAGCATTGATCTCGAAGCCTTCACGCCGGGCCTCCAGGCCGAAGGCGACGTTCAGCGGACCGGCCAGGCCGACCTCGACTTCGCGGCTGGCGTCCAGACCGAAGACCAGTTGGTCATAGGTCAGCCCACCGGCCTTGAAGCTGGTCGGCGAGGTCGGGCCGTAGGACGGGTTGAGGGTGTTCTCGACGCCGAAATCGATGTCGTTCTTGCCATACACCAGGTTGGCGTCGATCTTGAAGCCGCCTAGCTCGCCGCGCAGGCCAGCGGCGGCGGTGACGTCCTCGGTATTGGTGGTCAGCAGCGGCAGATAGCCATTGGGATAGACCGACAGGATGTTCTGGCTGGCGTCGCCCGGCAGGCGGAAGCTGGCGGCCGAATTAGCGTCGCGCTGCTGATAGCCGTACCAGCCATAGGCTTCCCAGCCGGCGGCCAAGGGCTTGGCGGCGTTAAGATAGACCGAGATGTCCTCGATCCTGGGGTCGCCGGTGCGGCCGGTGATCCGGCTGGGCGTGACGCGCGGATCGTTGTCGGCGCGATTGGTGGGATCCAGGTCGCGGTATTGGGCCGACAGCGTCACGAAGCCGTCGGAGCCCAGCTTGAAGCCCTGCCAGGCCGCCACGGTGGTCGCGGCGCCGTCGCTGATGTCGTTCTTGCCGCCGTAGTAGCCGTCGAAGCCGGTGACGTACTGGCCGTAGGTGACGGTCAGGCCGCCGCCATGGTCGGCTTCGCGCAGGCGCAGGTTGACGACGCCGGCGATGGCGTCCGAGCCGTACTGGGCCGAGGCGCCGTCGCGCAGCACCTCGATCCGGTCGATGGCGCTGCTGGGGATGGCGTTGAGATCGACGGCGGCCGAGCCGCGGCCGACCGAGCCGTTGACGTTGATCAGGGCCGAGGTGTGACGGCGCGCGCCGTTGACCAGGACCAGGGTCTGGTCGGGGCCCATGCCGCGCAGCACGACAGGGCGGATCGCGTCGGTGCCGTCGGTGTTGGACGGGCGCGGGAAGGTGATCGACGGCACCGTGGCGGCCAGGGCCGTCGCGATGTCGGTCGCGCCCCGCTGCTGCAGGTTCTTGGCGGTCACGACGTCGACGGGCGCCAAGGTGTCGAGGCGGGAGCGGCCGGTGGTGCGGGTGCCGGTGACGACGACCTGCTCGACGGCGTTGGCGTCATCGGCGGGCGGCGCGTCCTGGGCTTGGGCGGCGCCGGCGATGGCCGCCAACGACGTGGCGGTCAGCAGAAAACTTTTGAAACGCATTGCGAAATCCCCTCGCATGGCTTCCAGCGGCTTTAGGCCTTTTTGTCCGGAAGCGGAGGAGCCCGTCTCCCCCTGGCTAGAGGATGGGGATGCGTGCGTTCGCTCACAAGCTGAGCAATTCTTGACGGATGCGCAGAAAAAAACGGCGCGGATTTCTCCGCGCCGTTTCTGCAGTTTTTATAGGCTCTACGACCTGATCAGGACTCGTAGTGGTCGCCTTCGAACGAACCGGCGCCGCCGGCCGCCATGTCTTGGGCGGCTTCGGCGTCGGCTGCGCGATCTTCTTCGAACTGAGCGGCGACGACGTTTTCGCCGCGCGCTTGGCGCTCGGCTTCGTCCTGGCTGCGCGCGATGTTGAGGGTGACCGTGACGGTCACCTCAGCGTGCAGCTTCACCTTCACTTCGTGGACGCCCAGCGTCTTGATGGGCTTGTCGAGGACGATCATCGAGCGATCGACCTTGCCGCCTTCGGCCTTGATGGCGTCGGCGACATCGCGACCCGCGACCGAACCGTACAGCTGGCCGCTTTCGCCGGCTTGACGGATCATCACGTACTGCTTGCCTTCCAGGCCTTCGCCCGACTTGCCAGCGTTTTCGCGGTTCTTGACGTTGCGAGCTTCGATCTCAGCGCGCTGAGCTTCGAAGGTCTTCAGGTTGGCCGAGTTGGCGCGCAGGGCCTTGGAGCGCGGCAGCAGGAAGTTACGGGCGAAGCCGTCCTTCACGGTGACCACGTCGCCGAGGACGCCGGTGCCTTCGACTCGTTCGAGCAGAATGACTTTCATCGTGGTGTCTCCCTTACTTCACGACGTAGGGGAGCAGAGCCAGGAAGCGGGCGCGCTTGATGGCCTTGGCCAGTTCGCGTTGCTTCTTGGCCGACACCGCGGTGATGCGCGACGGCACGATCTTGCCGCGTTCGGAAACGTAACGCTGCAGCAGCTTCACGTCCTTGTAGTCGATCTTCGGCGCGTTGGCGCCCGAGAACGGGCAAACCTTGCGGCGACGGAAGAACGGACGGCGGGCGCCGCCAGCGCCAGCGGCGGGAGCGCCGGCTTCGGGAGCAGTGGTATCGGTCATGATCTCTTTTCTCCCTTACGCGGCCGGCGCGAAGTCGTCGCGCGGGCGCTCGGTGCGCTCGCCACGCTCGCGGTCGCGACGGGCCAGAACCGGCGACAGTTCCAGGTCCAGCTCTTCGACGCGGATGGTCATGAAGCGCAGGACGTCTTCATTGATCAGCAGCTGACGTTCCATCTCCTTCACGGCCGCGGCCGGAGCGTCGATGGCGAGCAGGGAGTAGTGGCCCTTGCGGTTCTTCTTGATGCGATAGGTGAGGTTACGCAGGCCCCAGTATTCGATCTTGGCGATGTGACCGCCATTTTCTTCCAGGAGAGCCTTGAGTTGCTCGTTCAGAGCTTCGGCCTGTTGCGGCGAGATGTCCTGCCGCGCGATGACCACGTGTTCGTAGAACGCCATGTTTTCCTTCTTCCGGCTTGGATCGCGGCGCGGGCGACGGCGGAAGTCCGTCGACCACGATGGATCCTGCATGCCGAGCGGGAAATCCCGACCCAATGGGCTGCGTGCAAGACCGCCATCCGTGAGAGGGCGCGCTAATACCGGAAAGGCGGCGCGAAGGCAAGGAAACCCTGCGAATCCGTCAGCCGCCGGCGCGTCGCTCGGCGCCCGCGGAAAAACCTGGTCGCTGCAAACCGCCTGGAAACCGCGCTTCGAACACTTGTCACACAAATTTGGCGACCAAGTTCTTTGGACGCGCAAAGGCTTGTGCTATCCGGCGTTCAATGGGTTTTCGAACAGTTGCATCCCTGATCGTGGCGACCGCCGCCTTCGCCACCTCGGCGACGGCCGGCGACATCGTGCGCAAGCCCGACCTGTCGGTCTGGGGCTCGGACGGCCATTTTCAGGGTTATTCGGCGGCCCAGACGCTGGACCTGTCCAGCGACGCCGAGAAGGCCACCTTCACCGCCAAGGTGGCCGGGGCCATCGACGACCCGACCTACAATTTCGAGCTGAACCTGAACCAGAAGCCCGACGAGCACGTGGCCGCCAACCGCGCGGTCGGGGTCGGCGCGTCGTGGAACGCTCGTGAGGCGGCGATCCGCTCGTCCCTGGCCCGCTCGTTCGGCTTCGGCCTGCTGCCAAAGGCCAACTATGTGCGGCTGTCGATGGACATGAACGCCAGCCAGCCGGTCTATCTGCGCGGCCAGCCGCCGGTGACCCGGGCCAATGTGCGGTCCGAGCTGACCCTGGACGGCCGTCCGGTCGCCTCGATCGCCGTGGGCGGCGGCACGATGGGCGAGGAGGGCGTCGATTTCAGCCTGACCCGGCCGTTCGACATCCCCGCCGAATTCACCGTCAGCCTGCGCGCCGCCGACGAGCGGGTTCAGGACGGCCGCCTGATGGTCAAACTGGTCCGCACCACCTGGTAGGGATCAGGCGGTTTCCGTCGCCGCCACGCGCCCCGGGCGCCGCACGGCCTGGGCGAAGCGTTCCAGATAGCGCGGGTTCTCGGTGCCCATCATCCGATCCCACCAGGTGAAGTAGAGTCCGTAGTTCCAGCCGGCCTGGGCGTGGTGCAGGTCATGGTGGGTCACCGTCGTCAGCCACGGCAGCAACGGACGGCCGTCGCGGGTGGCCGGGAACAGCTCATAGCCGCTGTGGCCCAGGGTGTTGCGGACGATCTGGTGCAGCATGAACAGGCCCGCGACCGGCCACTGGGTGGGGACGAGCAGCATCCACAGCGGCACGAACAGCGCGTTGATCGCCGCCTCGCCCAGGTCGAAGCTGTAGGCGGTGAATGGCGAGGGGCTGTTGGAACGGTGATGGCGGCGATGGAAGGTCCGGAATAGCCGCCTGTCGTGGATCAGCCGGTGGGTCCAGTAGAACCAGGCGTCGTGGCCGATGATCATCAGGACCAGGCTGGTCCAGAACCAGACCGGGCCCCACTCGCGGGCCATGTACGGCCCCGGCATCAGGCCGGCGTGGAACAGGCCGAAGCTCAGCAGGCCGACCGTCGAGAAGATCATGATCGACCGAATCGATGTGGCGAACTCGATCAGCAGTTGCCGCGCCGGTGGTCGGCCCTCGCGAATCTTGCGGCCCGCCAGGGGGATCGCCAACACGACCCAAAGGACCAGCCAGACGCCGACCGCGAAGGTCACGTAACGGGTGACGTCGGTGAAGGCGGCGTGCAGCCAATTCTCGGCGAAGGGAAGAAGATACGGCATCGGCTGTCCTCGGGTGAGCGATGCCCCGAGGAAGCCGACCTCGCCGTCGCCAGTCGCGCCGATCTCGAAATCAGGCGGTCTTGTCGACTTTCAGCGAAGGTTGCCCGGTTTCGACCAGCCTCAGCCGGGCGGGCGCCGGGGTGTTGGCCGCTCGCCACTCGGTCGGGGTGACGCCGGTCGCGGCCCGGAAGGCCCGGTTGAACGGACCCAGCGAGGCGAAGCCCAGGTCGTAGGCGATGGTCGAGATCGACTTCAGGGCCAGATCCGGCGCGGCGAGGGCGGTCTTGGCCGCCTCGATGCGCCGACCATTGACGTAGTCGGCGAAGTTGCGGTGGCCCAGGACGCCATTGATCAGCCTGCGCAGCCGATGCTCGGGCGCGCCGACCAGGGCGGCCAGGGCGCTGATCGACAGGTCCTCGCCGCGCCAGACCTCGTCCTCGTCCATGGCGGTCGCCAGGCGGGCCAGGATCAGCCGGTCGGCTGGGGCCAGGTCCAGGCCCTGGGGCGAGGCGGGAATCGCCTCACGGGGCGCGGGCCGCGCCACCAGCCGCGGCTCGGCGCGCAGCAGGGTGGCGGAGGCCGCCAGGGCCAGGACCGCCAGGGCGGCGGCCTGCGCCAAGCGCGAGTCGTAGAACTCCGGCGGGGTGGTCCAGGCCATGTGCCCGACGCTGACCAGCAGAATGTATCCGGCCGCCGCGATCATAACCGGTCCCCGCAGTCGGCGGCGTTCGACGACGAGGTCGCCGCGCCAGCCGCGCCAGATCACCAGCAAAGCGTGGAGCACCAATCCGGCCGAGGCGAGGTGGAACACCAGCCAGAACGGCTTGCAAATGGTCGGCGGCATGGCCCGGGCCAGGAACCACCACGCCACCAGCCCGACGGCCGGCCACAGGCGATGCGGCGAGAAGCGCTGCTCGTCGGCGAACAGGGCGTAGGACAGGGTCCAGAACAGGCCCGTGGTCGCCACCGACAGCGCGCAGATCAGCGGCGAGGCCGCCAGCACGCCGGCCGGTCTGAAGCCCTCGATCACATGGGCGATGGCGCAGGCGAAGAACAGCCCGCCGACCCATCGCGCGGGGGTGGTGCGCCGGTCAAGGATCAGAGCCAATCCGGTGACCGCGAAGCCGCCGATGGCGGAGCCGCGCGCCAGGGTTTCAAGGAGGATCATGTCGACCATGGCCGTGATCCTAGACGCAGCGCGCGCGGATCGCTCTGGCCCGCGCGCGCCGATTTCGCAAGAGGCTGGCCGAAACCGGACTTATTTCAGCTTTCCGGCCTTGTAGGCCTTCACCGCCGCCATGGTGTTGGTGACGTGGCCCTGGAAGTTCAGGTCGCTGTAGGCCAGCAGGATCTTGCCGCTCGGAGCGATGACGTAGGAGGTGCGGTTGGACATGTTGTCCTTCAGCGGCAGGTTGACGTCGTAGCTCTTGATCAAGGCCGGATTGGCGGCGGCCACCGCGAACTTGTCGCGGCAGTGCTCCTTGGAGAAGTCCTTGATACGATCGACATTGCCGCCCGTGACGCCGATCACCGTGGCGCCCAGCTTCTCGAACTCGGGCGTGGCCTCGGCGAATTCGTGGGCCTCGGCCGTGCAGCCGGAGGTGTAGGCGGCGGGGAAGAAGTACAGCACCACGGGGCCCTTCTTCAGCGCCTTGGACAAGGTGAAGCTAAAGTCCTTGCCGGCCAGGGCGGCGGGGGCCGTGAACTCGGGGGCCTTGGCGCCGACCTTGAGGGCGGCCAGGGCGGGGGAGGCGACCAGAAGGGCGCCGCAGAGCGCGAGACCAGTAAGCAGGCGTTGCATGCGTAGGCTCCAGGGATGGCGAGGGCGCAGCCAGCTGCGTCCCGATTTCAATAACGCCTTTCCGCCGCCTTCCAAACGCGAACCTGCGCCCTTATGACCAAAGGCGTAAGCGGGAGGCGGCCATGGCGCTCGGCGAGACGGAAATCCCAACCCTGGCGACCTGGGCGGGCGGCCCCGAGCGCTTCCGGGCCCTGTTCGAGGCCTTCTACGCCGCCGTGCCGAACAATCCGGTTCTGGCGCCGGTGTTCGCCGGCATGAACCCGCGCCACGCCGAACACGTGGCGGCCTTCGTCACCGAGGTGTTCGGCGGCCCCAAGAGCTACACAGAGGCCGGCGGCGGGCACGCGTCGATGATCGGCCATCATCTGGGTCGTCACCTGAGCGAGGAACAACGCCGAGCCTGGGTGTCGCTGATGCTCGACACCGCGGACGCGGTCGGCCTACCGGGCGATCCGGAGTTTCGCGCCGCCTTTGTCGGCTATCTGGAGTGGGGCACGCGGCTGGCGGTGATCAACTCAGCGCCCGGCGTCGAGGCGCCCCAGGATGACCCGCCGATGCCAGTCTGGGGCTGGGGACCGCCAGGCGGACCCTGGCTGGGCTGAAGACCCGCCCTGACTTGCCGCCCCGCGTTCGATGGCCTAACCCTCCGCGCCTGAATCTACAGAAGAGAGGCGCGAGCTTCCATGAGCATCGCTTTCATTTTCCCAGGCCAGGGCAGCCAGACGGTCGGCATGGGCGCCGACCTCGCCCAGGCCTTCGCCGCCGCCCGCGAAGTGTTCCAGGAGGTCGATGACGCCCTGGGCCAGAAGCTGTTCAAGCTGATGGTCGAGGGCCCGGAGGGCGACCTGACCCTGACCGAGAACGCCCAGCCGGCCCTGATGGCCGTCAGCCTAGCCGTGAGCCGGGTCCTTGAGAGGGAATTCGGCGTCGGGATCGACAAGGCCGCCTTCGTGGCCGGTCACAGCCTGGGCGAATACAGCGCCCTGGCCGCCGCCGGCGCGATCACCCTGGCCGACACCGCCCGCCTGCTGAAGCTGCGCGGCCAGGCCATGCAACGCGCCGTACCTGTGGGCGAGGGCGCGATGGCCTCGCTGATCGGCCCCAAGACCGACCTGGCCCTGGCCGAAGCGGCCGCCGCCGCTGGCTCGGAAGTCGGCGTCTGCGTCGTGGCCAATGACAACAACAACGGCAACGTCGTGATCTCCGGCGCCAAGGCCGCCGTGGACAAGGCCATCGAGAAGGCCAAGGAACTGGGCGCCCGGGCCATTCCACTGAACGTCTCGGCGCCCTTCCACTGCCCGCTGATGCAGCCGGCCGCCGACGAGATGGAAGAAGCGCTGGTCAAGACCACGATCGTCTCGCCGCGCGCGCCGCTGGTGGCCAACGTCACCGCTTCTCCGGTCCATGACCCGGACGTCATCCGCAAGCTGCTGGTCGAGCAGGTCACCGGGCGCGTCCGCTGGCGCGAAAGCATGACCTGGCTGGCCAACGAAGGCGGCGTCACCCGCTTCGCCGAGGCCGGCGCCGGCAAGGTGCTTTCGGGCATGGCCAAGCGGATCGCTCCGGACGCCGAAGCCGTTCCCCTGAACAGCCCGGCCGACCTGGAAGCCTTCGCGAAATCGCTCTAACCCCATTCACTCCTTGGGGAGGAAACCCAAAATGTTCGATCTCACCGGCAAGACCGCCCTCGTCACCGGCGCCACGGGCGGCATCGGCGGCGCCATCGCCAAGGCCCTGCACGGGCAAGGCGCCCATGTCGTGCTCTCGGGCACTCGCGAATCAGCTCTTTCCGAGCTCGCCGCCCAGTTCGGCGAGCGCGTGTCGTTCGTCGCGGCGAATCTGTCCGACGCCGCCGCCGTCGACGGCCTGGTCGCCAAGGCCGAGGAAGCCGCCGGCGCGCCGCTGGATATCGTGATCGCCAACGCCGGCATCACCCGCGACGGCCTGATCGTCCGCATGAAGGACGAGGACTGGGACACCGTGATCAAGGTGAACCTGGAAGGCTATTTCCGCCTGTCGCGCGCCGCCGCCAAGGGCATGATGAAGCGCCGTTCGGGCCGGATCATCGGCATCACTTCGATCGTCGGCGTCACCGGCAATCCGGGCCAGACCAACTACGCCGCGTCCAAGGCCGGCATGATCGGCTTCTCCAAGGCCCTGGCCCAGGAGCTGGCCAGCCGCAACGTGACGGTCAATTGCGTGGCTCCCGGCTTCATCGCCAGCCCGATGACCGACGCCCTGAACGAACAGCAGAAGGCCAGCATCCTGTCGACGATCCCGGCCGGGCGTCTGGGCGAGGGGAGCGATATCGCCGCTGCGTGCGTTTATCTCGCCAGTGATCAAGGCGGCTACGTCACGGGTCAGACCCTGCACGTCAACGGCGGCATGGCCATGATCTGACGCGTCGTCTTTTCCTGGGCTCCTCGGCTTTCTGCTTGGAAAGACGAAAGCCCTCATTTCTATCCGGACGTGCCGCTAGTCACTCGAAAAAGAACGTGATAGGCGGTGGCCCGACAATTCCCGTGGGTGGTGAAGGTTCGCTGGAGCCGGCCGCGGAAACTGCAAGATTCAAAACGAGGGACTAAAAGAATGTCCGACATTCTCGAGCGCGTGCGTAAGATCGTCATCGAGCACCTGGACGCCGATCCGGAAAAGGTCACCGAAAAGGCCAGCTTCATCGACGACCTGGGCGCCGACAGCCTCGACAACGTCGAGCTGGTCATGGCGTTCGAAGAAGAATTCGACATCGAAATTCCGGATGACGCCGCTGAGCACATCCAGACCGTCGGTGACGCCGTGAAGTTCATCACGGAAAAGACCGGCGCCTAAGGCGTCGGGTTCGCGTATTTCCGCGAACAGGACTATCAACCGCCGCGTCGCACGGGCTCTTGCCATCGTGCGCGCGGCGGTTTTCGTATGTGGCCGAGATTCGCGGTCGGGGGGCGTGTCGGATTCGTCGGCGTTCCCCATATTGCTGCGACACGAAGGTTGGGAGTGATCCATGCGTAGAGTCGTCGTCACCGGGCTTGGCCTCCTGACCCCCCTGGGGCAGGGCGTCGATATCACCTGGAAGAACATCCTGGCCGGCAAGTCCGGCGCGAACAGGATCTCGGCCTTCGATCCGACCGAATACGCCTGTCAGGTGGCCTGCGAAGTGCCGCGCGTCGACGGTCGCGGCGGCGGCGGGCCGGACGTGGAGGGCGCGTTCAATCCCGACCTGACCATGAGTCCGCGCGATCAGAAGCGCGTCGACGACTTCATTCTGTACGGCATCGCCGCGGCGGACGAGGCCGTGAAGGATTCGGGCTGGGTCCCTGAAACCGAGGAAGACAAGTATCGGACCGGGGTGATTCTCGGCTCGGGCATCGGCGGCCTGTCGACGATCGCCGACACGGCGCTCGAGCTGGAAGCCAAGGGCCCCCGCCGGATCAGCCCCTTCTTCATCTCTTCGGCCCTGATCAACCTGATCTCGGGCCAGGTTTCGATCCGCTATGGCTTCAAGGGGCCCAACCACGCGGTCGTCACGGCCTGCGCCACGGGCGCCCATGCCATCGGCGACGCTTGCCGACTGATCAAATACGGCGATGCCGACGTCATGGTGGCCGGCGGCGCGGAAGCCGCTGTCTGCAAGGTCGGCATGGCCGGCTTCATCGCCTGCCGCGCCGTGTCCACCGACTGGAACGACACCCCGGAGAAGGCCTCGCGTCCGTATGACAAGGACCGCGACGGCTTCGTGATGGGCGAGGGCGCCGGCGCCGTCGTCCTGGAAGAGTACGAGCACGCCAAGGCGCGCGGCGCCAAGATCTACGCCGAAGTGATCGGCTATGGTCTGTCGGGCGACGCCTATCACATCACCGCCCCGTCGGAAGACGGCGACGGCGGCTTCCGGGCCCTGTCGGCGGCGGTGAAGGACGCGGGCATCGCCCCGTCGGAGATCAACTACGTCAACGCCCACGGCACCTCGACCATGGCCGACGGCATCGAGGCCAGGGCCGTCGAGCGCTTCCTGGGCGATCACGCCAAGAACGTGGTGATGTCGTCGACCAAGTCGATGACCGGCCACCTGCTGGGCGCGGCCGGCGCGATCGAGGCGATCTTCTCGATCCTGGCGATCCGCGACCAGATCGCCCCGCCGACCATCAACCTCGACAATCCGGACGTGAACGTCGCCATGAACCTGGCGCCGAACAAGGCCGTGCCGCACAAGATCGACGTGGCGGTGTCCAACAGCTTCGGCTTCGGCGGCACCAACGCCTCGGTCGTGTTCCGCAAAGTCTCGTGAGCCGCAAGCTCCCGCAACGCCGGACACCGCGCCCGGCTCCGAAGACGACGGGGGCTCCCCGCAAGGCCAACCCGCGCCGGCGTGAATCCGCGCCGGTTGGACGCCGCATCGCCGCCATGGGCGCGGGCCTGCTGACCATGCTTGGTCTGGCCGCCATGGTGGTGGTGCTGGGCGCCATGTGGGTCTACCAGGGCCCTGGACCCGCCGCCCGGTCGGGCGACGTCACCACCGTCGTCCTGCGGCGCGGCGCCAGCCTGCCCGAGATCGCCTCGACCCTGGAGCAGGCGGGGGTGATCCGGTCCTCCTCGCTGTTCCTGACCGCGGCCCAGACCACCGGCGCGGCGCGCAAGCTCAAGGCCGGCGAATACGAGTTCGCCTCCCGCGCCTCGCTGAGCCAGGTGCTGGCCAAGGTCCGCGACGGCAAGATCGTCCGCCACCAGGTGACCATCGCCGAGGGCCTGACCTCGGACATGGTGGTCGACATCCTGATGCGAGCCCCGGAACTGACCGGCAGCGCGCCGACGCCGCCGGAGGGCTCCGTGCTGCCCGAGACCTACCAGGTCCAGCGCGGCGAAGACCGTGCGGCGGTGCTGCAGCGGATGATGGACGACCGCGACGAGCTGCTCGACAAGCTGTGGGCCGGCCGTCAGCCGGGCCTTCCGTTCGAGACCAAGGATGAGGCCGTGACCCTGGCCTCGATCGTCGAGAAGGAAACCGGCGTCGCCAGCGAGCGTCCGCACGTGGCGGCTGTGTTCATCAACCGTCTGCGCCAGGGGATGCGCCTGGGCAGCGACCCGACGATCATCTACGGCCTGACGCGGGGCCAACCGCTGGGCCGGGGCATCCGGCAATCGGAACTGCAGCGCGAGACGCCGTACAACACCTATCTGATCACCGGTCTGCCGCCGACCCCGATCGCCAATCCGGGCAAGGCGGCCTTGGAGGCCGTGCTCAACCCGATCAAGAGCGACGACCTCTATTTCGTCGCCGACGGCACGGGGGGCCACGTCTTCGCCTCGACCTACGAGGAGCACGAGCGCAATGTCGTCAGATGGCGGCAGATCGAACGCGCGAAGTCGACCGGTCCCGTGACGCCGAAGACCCCTCTCGCCGGAGGCTAGGATGGCGTTGTCAGGCATGACGGGCTTCGCCCGCGTCGAGGGCTCGCACGGGGCCTGGACGTGGGCGGTGGAGGCGCGCAGCGTCAACGGGCGTAATCTCGAGACCCGCTTTCGCGGCCCGCCGGGCTTCGAGAGCCTGGACCGCGCGGCCCGCGACGGCGCCCAGGCCCGCTTTCAGCGCGGCCAACTGACCGTCAACCTGCAGGCCAAGCGCGTGGAGGCGCAAGGCAACGTCCAGATCAATGTCGAGGCCATGGAGCGCTATCTGAAGGCCGGCGCGCCCTATGTGGCCACCGGCATGGTCGCCAAGCCCAGCCTGGACGGCCTGCTGGCCCTGCGCGGCGTGATCGACGTCCGCGAGGAGGACGAGGCGGCCGAGGATCGCGCCGAGGTCGAGGCGGCCATGGTCGCGACGATCGACCTGGCGCTGGACGGGCTGAAGGCGGCGCGGCTGGAGGAGGGCGCTGCCCTGGCTCCGATCCTGACCGGCGCGGTCGATCGGATCGACGCCGTGACCCTTCTCGCGTCCCAGGAAGCCGCGAGCCAGCCGGCCGTGCTGAAGGACCGCTACGCCCGCAAGCTGGCCGAACTGATCGGCGAGGCGGCCTCGGAGGAGCGCATCATCCAGGAAGCCGCCGCCATGGCCGTCAAGGCCGATGTCCGCGAGGAACTGGATCGCCTGGCCAGCCACGTGACCGCCGCCCGCGCCCTGCTGGCCGCCGACGCGGCCGCCGGCCGTCGCCTGGACTTCCTGTCCCAGGAGTTCATGCGCGAGGCCAACACCCTTTGCAGCAAGTCGGCGCTGACGGCGCTGACCACCCATGGCCTGGATCTGAAGGCCACGATCGAGCAATTCCGAGAACAGGTTCAGAATGTCGAATAATCCGCATGGCCGTACGCGCGGCCTGCTGCTGATGGTCGTGGCCCCGTCGGGCGTGGGCAAGACCTCGCTGACCCGCCGTCTGGTGGCCGACCACAACGACCTGCACCTGTCGATCAGCGCCACCACCCGCGATCCGCGCCCAGGCGAGCACGACGGCCGCGACTACCACTTCGTCGATCACGACAAGTTCCAGGTGATGATCCAGGACGACGCGTTCCTGGAGTGGGCCGAGGTCTACGGCAACCACTATGGCAGCCCGCGCGGGCCGATCGTCGAGGCGCTGGAACGCGGCGAGAGCGTGCTGTTCGACATCGACTTCCAGGGCGCGATGAAGGTCCACGCCCAACTCCCCCAGGACTCGGTGCTGATCTACGTCCTGCCGCCGTCGCTGGCCGAGATGAGCCGCCGGCTGCACGCCCGTAGCCAGGACAGCGAAGAGGTCATCGCCAAGCGCCTGGCCCGCGCCAAGGACGAGGTCGCGGCCTGGGAGCGGTTCGACTACGTCATCCTCAACGACGACTTCGACCGCGCCTATTCGGACCTGGCCCACATCTACCACGCCGAGCGCCAGAAGCGGGTCCGCAACCCGTGGATCGGCAACCTGGTGGAGGATCTGCTGAAGGAAGAGATCTAGGGTCTCAGCCGGCCATCACCGCCCGCGCCAGGTCCTGGAACCCCGCCACGTCGATCGTCTCCGCCCGGGCGTCCGGATTGATCCCGGCCTTCTCGCACAGCGCGGCGCCGCCCAGACCCTTGAGGCTGGAGCGCAGCATTTTGCGGCGTTGGCCGAAGGCGGCGGCGGTGACCTTTTCCAGGGCCGCGACCATGGCCTTGTCCGGCGCCGGCTCCAGCGGGACCAGGCGCACCACGGCCGAAGCCACCTTGGGCGGCGGGGTGAAGGCGCGGGCCGGCAGGTCCATGACCACCTTGGCGCTGCAGACGGTCTGGGAGACCACGGCCAAGCGGCCATAGGCGTCGTCATCGACATCGGCGGCGATGCGGTCGGCGACCTCCTTCTGGAACATTAGGGTCATCGACAGCGGCCGGAACGGACCGGTCAGCCAGTTGATCAGCAGCGGCGTGCCGACATTGTAGGGCAGATTGGAGACCATGTGGGCCGGGCCGCCGGCGATGGCGGCCATGTCGACCTTCAGGGCGTCGCCCTGGACGATGGTCAGGCGCCCCTCGGCGGCGGCGGCCAGCTCCTCCAGCAGCGGGATGAAGCGCTTGTCCATCTCCACCGCCACGACCCGCGCGCCGGTCTCCAGCAGGGCCCGGGTCAGGCCGCCGGGGCCAGGACCGACCTCGATCACCACATCGCCTTCGCCAACTTCCGAAAGACGGGCGATCTTGCGCGTGATGTTCAGATCCAGCAGGAAGTGCTGGCCGAAGCTCTTGTTGGCCAGCAGATCGTGCTCGGCGAGAACCTCGCGAAGGGGCGGCAGGTCGGCGAGTGTGGTCGAAGTCATGTCAAATGCTCTGGTTCGCAGGTCTTGGACCGCAATCCTCGTCCCCCAAAACTGCATGGGCGGCAAGCTCAGGATGAGGATTTCTACTGAACGGTCTTCGCCATAGCCCTCATCCTGAGCTTGTCGAAGGACGAGGGCGGCCCACCGTCGTTCAAGGTTGGAGCTAGATCGCTCAGCCAGTGGCGCGGCGGTCGGCGATCTCGGCCGCCAGGCGAATGGCGGCGATCAAGCTGTCGGCCCGGGCCAGGCCCCGACCGGCGATGTCGAAACCCGTGCCATGGTCGGGCGAGGTGCGCACGATCGGCAAGCCCAGCGTGATGTTCACCCCGGCCCAGAAGTCGAGCATCTTGACCGGGATCAGGGCCTGGTCGTGATACATGCACAGCACCGCGTCATAGGTGGCGCGGGCCTCGGCGTGGAACAGGCTGTCGGCGGGGGCGGGGCCCTTGACCTCGATACCGCGCTCGCGAAGGATGCGAACGGCGGGCTCGATGATCGCCGCCTCCTCGCCGCCCAGGGCGCCGCCTTCGCCGGCGTGCGGGTTCAGGGCCGCCACCGCGAGACGCGGAACCGCGATGCCGAAATCCTTGCGCAGCGCCTCGACCGTCACCAGGCCCGCATTGACGATCGCCTCGATGGACAAGGCCGAGGGAACCGCTGAAAGGGGCGTGTGGATTGTCACCAGGGTGGCGCGCAGATCGCGGACCGCCAGCATCATGATCGGGCCGTGCGGCGGCTGGCGCTCACCCGCATGGGTCAGTTCGGCCAGGAACTCGGTGTGGCCGGGAAAGGCGAAACCGGCGTCGTAAAGAGGGGCCTTGGCGATCGGGGCGGTGACCAGGCCGGCCACGGCGCCCGACAGGGCCAGGCCCGCCCCGGTCTCGATCCAGCGGATCACCTGGGCCGCGTGGGCGCTGGACGGCTGGCCGGCCACGACGGGGGATTGCAGCGGGATGTCGAGGACGGGCAGGGCCTGTCCGAACACCTTGGTCGCCTCAACCGGGCCGGTGACGACTCGGACCTTGACCCCGCCGCCGGCCGAGGCCAGCAGCTGGGCGTCCCCCACCACCATGAACGCAGGCCCTTCGGCGCGCAGGACCGACCAGGCCTTGGCGATGATCTCCGGCCCGATGCCGGCCGGATCGCCTGCGCTCAGGGCGAGGGCCGTGGTCTTCACCGGGTCTCGATGGTCGCCGAGTTGCGCAGGTCTCGCAGATAACGTTTGGAGATCAGCGCAAGCTGTTGGCCGCGCAGGCGATTTTCGATCTGATCATGGGTCGGCGCCTGAGCCCCTGATTGGCGCTTGCCGCAGACGGCGATCAGATGCAGGCCGGCGTCGGTGCGGATCGGATCCGAAACCTGGCCCACCTTGAGGGTGTTGGCGGCCTCCTGGAAGGCGGGGGCCAGGTCGGTGATCTCGGCTTCGCCCAGATCGCCCGCGACCACGCCATCGACCTTGCCGGCCGTCGCTTCGAGGGTCTGGCAGCTGGTGATCTTGGGCTTCAGATCGACCAGCAGCTTGTTGGCGGCGTCGACCTGGGCCTGGTCCGCGTCCCGGGGCAGGGCCACGGCGATCTGTTTGAGATCGACCAGGGCGGTCTTCGCGCCCGAACGCTTCTCGCGCAAATAGACGATGTAGACGCCGTCGCGGACCGGAATCGGGGCCGACAACTGGCCGGGGCGCAGTTGCTCGAGCGCGGCGTCGACCTCGGGCGGCATTTCGCCCGGGCTGATCCAGCCGGCGTCGCCGCCGTTGGCCGCGGTGGGCGAGGCCGAGAACTGTCGGGCCACGGCCGGGAAGGGCGCGCCCTGCTGAATCTGGGTCACCAACTGCTTGGCGCCGTTTTCGGCCACGTCCATGCCGCCGACGCGCACGGCGTCGATAAACACTTCGCTGACCTGGTACTGCGGCTTGCTGGCGGCTTCGGCCTGACGGCGTTCGAAAGCCTTGATCTGATCGTCGCCGATCCGCAAGCGAGAGCCGTAGCGGCCGCTGATCCAGGCCTGCCAACTGCTGTCAGCGCGAATCTGCGCCTTCCAGGTGTCGATCCCGACGCCTTGGGCCTGCAGCGACTGGGTCAGCTGCTCGGCCGACATGTTGTTGCCCTTGGCGATGTCCTGGATCTGCTCCTCGATCTCCTTGTCGGTGGAGATGATCGTGATCTTCTGGGCTTTCTCGACCCGACGCAGCTCCTGCATCTGGACGTGCTCGTCGATCAGCGAGCGCAGGGCTTCCTGCTCCAACTGGGGCAGGTTCTCCTGGGTGGGCTGCATGCCGGACGTCACCATCAGCAGGCGCATGCGCTGCATCAGGTCGTAGCTGGAGATGATGTCGTCGTTGACGACCGCCGCCACGCTTTCCGACAGGGGATTGGCGCGCTGAGCCGCTGGCGCGGCCGGGGCCGCCACGACGGGGGCTTCCTGAGCTTGGGCCGGCAAACCAAGGCCCGCCACGGTCAAGGCGAGGATGGAGGCGGCGCTGGCCGCCAGGGTTGTCACGCTACGCGCAGACCGCATCGGTATTGTCGTTCCTCTAGACGCGTCCAAAGGAAGGCGCGCGCTTAACCGCGCGTCCCCCGACGCGATGACATTCTAATCGGTGTACAGTGTGTCGCCCAATGTGGCGAGCGTTAGGCGCAGCACTATGGATTGATCGGCTCTCAACCTCAGGCCTTCGGTCGCGGTCTGGGTGTAGCGATCCTCGTTCTGATAGATGACATCCACGCGGATGCAGTCGTCCGTGTAGTAGACGCCTAGGTCGCGGCGGGTCCAGGACCATTCGCTCCTGTTGGCCGGGAGGCCAAAGGCGCGCGCGTCCTGATAGGACAGGCGGCCCAAGGCGGTCACGCCCCAGTGCTCGCTGACCTTGTAGTCGCCGATGAAGTCGAGGTTTTCCTGGCGAAGGCCCGACGTATCCCGATTGTCCTTCAGATAGCGCAAGGACGCGAAGCCGCGCGCGACCGAGGCGTCGACGCCGGCCTCCAGGCGGTTCAGCTTGCTGGTGTCGTCATCGAAGCGGGCGCGGGTGAACGCGGTGACCCCGCGGATCGGGGTGACCGTCGCCGCCACGATCCAGTCGGAGGCTTTCTGATCCAGTCCCGCCCGGGTGGGCATCAACGGATCGACCTTGGTGCGCAGGCTCCGGCCGAGCAGGACGCTGCCGCCCCGACCGTCTGCGAACTTGACGGTCGCGCGGCCGCCGACGTTCATGCGCGTGCCGCCTTCGTACAGGTCGAAGCCTGGCGACTTGTTGACGTCGAACAGGTTGGTTTCGTCGAGCTCGAAGTTGGTGCTGTCTTCGTTGAAGTAGATCGGGTTGCCGGCCGCGTCGCGGGCGACGACGATCGGCACCTGCGAACTATCGGACCCGGCGGCCAGTTGGAGCAGGGGCTCCAGCACGATGCTGCCGCCGTTCTTCAGCGGTTTGAACATGGGCAGGCTCAGATCGACGCCCGCCACGCCCAGCCCGCGCGAATAGTTGATGCTGGTGCTGGTGTCGCCGGCGGCCAAGGCGGTGGGCGGCAGGAAGACATCCTTCACCCGATACGCGTCGCCGCGCGCCTGGGCGAATGGCTCGACGCGCAAGCCTGAACCAACGATCACGCTGGCGCGCCAATCGCCCTCGATCGTCCCGCGCACCGAGTCCACCCCCGCCTCGCCCTTGTAGGCGGCATAGGCATAGGGCGGTTCGCCGAACTGGGACTCCGACCGGGTCAACACCACGCCCGAGCCCTGGACGCGAAGGCGGCCGCCCAGGATGTGCGATTCCGGCTCCCAGCGTCCCTCGATCAACGGCCCGATCACCGGGAAGGCGCCGCTGTTCTCGAACTGGTTGGCCAGGCCCGTGCCGGGATTGACCTGCACCACGCGCAGGCCCTGCACCGAGATCATCGAGGCCGAGAAATAGGACCGATCCGACTGACGGGTCGCGTAGATCTGCGACATCAACCGGTGGTCGTCGGCCGAGAACTGGCCGCGCTGCGCGTAGACCTCGCTGACGTCATAGTCGTCGAAGATCAGCGCCTGCGAGGCCCGCTCGGCGGTGAAGCCCCATTTCCACTTCTCGTCGATGTCGAACAGGCCCTTGGCCAGGATGTAGCTCTTTGCCGTCGCCTGGCCGAAGCGATCGCCGTGGTTGTCGAAGTCCTTTTCATAGGTCGCCCCGACCCGAGCCTCGACGTATCCCGAATAGAAGCGCTTGCGGTACTGCGCGTTCAGGAACGGGTTAACTTTCGAGTTAAATTGGGGGGATACGACCAAATCCTGAGACGGCGAGATCGCGAACAGATAGGGCTGCTGGTAGACTAGGCCGCGCTTCTTGGAGACGCCGATCTTGGGCACCAGGAAGCCCGAGCGCCGCTCGGTCTGAGGATCGGGATGCCAGAAGACCGGCAGATACATCAGGGGCGCGCCGAAGATGCGGATCGTCGCGCCGTGGTAGTAGACCAGGTGCTTGTTCTTGTCCTGGACGACCTTGTCGGCCTGGATGCTCCAGGTCGGCTTGGGCTTTTCGGCGCACACCTCGCAGGGCGTGTAGATCGCCTTGTTCAGCTCGGTGATCTGCTCGTTGCGGCGCACGGCGCTGTCGGCGGCGATCTTGATGTTCTTGTCCAGGCGGGCCGAGAAGCCGCGGGCGAAGCCGGCTTTCAGATCCTTGTCCATGGTCATGTCGTCGGCGAACTGGGCGGTGCCGTCGGCATTGATCAGGGTCACGTTGCCGTGGGCGGTGACCACTTCGGTCTTGGTGTCGTAGATCACCTCGTCGGCGCGCAGGGTCCGGCCCTGGTAGCGCGCCTCGACATCGCCGCGCGCGATCATCTTCTGGTTGGCGTCGTCGCGGATCAGCAGGTCGGACTCAAGGTAGTAGCCAGTGTCGCCCAGACCGTCGTCCACGGCGGGCGGCGGCGCGGGAGCGGCCGGGATCGTGGCGAGCGGCTGCTGCGCCTGGGCCGAACCGGCCAGGGCGAGCCAGGCCGCACCGGCCAGCAGGACCGCTCGGCCCTTCTCTCTCGCTCCCCAGCGACGCTCCAACATCAACGACCTCGATCCCGACAAAGACTCAACCATCCTCGGTATAGCAAAGCAGCGTCAGACCCGCCAAAAGCGCGACGATAGGCGGGGTCCACGCGGCCATGGCCGGCGTCAGCACGTCGGCCTTGCCCAGTGCGCCACACAGCTCGTTAAAGAAGAAGAAACCAAAGCCCAGCGTCACGCCGGCGCCGGCCAGGCCCGCCAGCCCGCCCAGCCGCATCAGTCGCAGCGAGAAGGCCGCCGCCAGCACCGACATCGCCGCGAACAGCAACGGCGTGGCCAGCACCTGCTGCAGCCGCAGTCGGAAGGGGATCGACGAGAACCCCGCGGCCTCGGTGCGCTTGATGGTCTCGGGCAACATCCAGACGGCGATGGCCTGGGGATTATTGAACCGCTCGGACGCCGTGCGGTCGTCCAGGTTCGAAGGCATGGTCTGGGTCTCTGATCGGATCGCCCCGGCGCCGGGCATCGCCACGCGAACACCAGACAGACGCCAGAAGCCCGGTTCCAGCCGGGCCTCGTCGGCCTCGATGCGTTGCGAAAACTGCAGGGTTCCGTCTGGCTGCACCGCGTAGACGAACAGCGACACGCCATGGAGGCGCACCGCGCCGTCGGTCTGATCGCGCGCCCGGGCGCGGATGACCACCTGGGTCTTCTCATCGCCCTGGCGCAACCACAGGCCCTTGGGCGCCGACTTCAGATAGGTCTCCATCAGCGCGTTGCGCGATGTCTCGAACTGGGCGCTCATCGCCGAGGTCAGGGGATTGAGCAGGGTCAGGGTCACCACGCCCATCACGAACGCGGCGACGGCCGCGGGCATGATGAACCGCCAGGCCGAAACGCCCGCCGCCCGCATGGCGATCAGTTCGCTGCGTCGGTTGAGGCCCACGAACGCGCCCAGGGTCCCGAACAGGAAGATGAAGGGCGTCAGCACCAGGATCGTGGCGGGCGCTTGCAGCACCGTCAGGAACAACAGTTCGGCGAAGCCGACATCGGCCCGGGTGCCGACATTCTTGGAGATGTCGACGAAGGCGATCAGCATGACCAGCACGCTGACCACGGCCAAGGCGGCCGCCAGACCGCCCAGGGTCTTTCGGAGCACGTAGCGCTCGATCATGCCGGCGCCGATCATGCGGCCTCCAGCGGCTGGAGCCGGCCGTGATGGCCGATCGCTATGTACCGTTGGACCTTCTGACGGAAGATCTGGCCAAGCCCCCACCAGATCGCCGCCAAGGGGACGACATACTGCAGCACGTTCAGCCAGACGTCGCTGTCGCAGGCGGCCTTCACGCCGAAGCCGAGGATCTGGATGGCGGCGGCGGCGGCGCCGACGACGGCGATTCGCTTGCCATAGCCCATGCGGCTGAACGGTCCGCCGATCACGGCCGCCATCGCCATCAGCATCATGGCCAGATTGTAGAGCGGACTGGCCAGGCGCCAGTGACCTTCCGCCAGCAGCTTCTCGCGGTTCTTCTGCTCCCACTCCTGGGTGAGGTCGGGAAAGAACAGCTCGTGCGGATAGCGGTCGCCGATCTTGTAGTGCAGCAACTCATCGCTCTGGAACAACGAGCTGAGATCAAAGGTGTATTCGTCCCACGACAGGTACTGCAGCACGCCCGAGCTGGAGAACTCCTGGTTGGAGCCCTTGCGCAGGACCAGCACCGGCAGGCCCTTGCGTTCGGCGATGACGCCTTCGCGGGCGGTGTAGGTGATCGCGCCGCCGTTGGCTTTTTCCTGGTGGATGAAGACGTTGTGGATGATCTGGTCACGATCGATCGTCTGGGCGTAGACCGTCAGGCCCGGGCCTGGCTCGGTGAACTCGCCCGGACGCACCAGGGTCGAGGCCAGGTCGGACTTGATGTCGAAGAAGGTCTCGCGAATCGCCCGCGAGCTCCAGGGCGCCGCCCACAGGCTCATGACCAGCGACACGAGCGTCGCGAACACCGCCAGCCGAATGCCCGGCGAGATCACCCGCCAGCGGCTCATGCCGCCCGCGAAACAGACCACGATCTCCTGTTCGGTATGCAGCCGATTCAAGGCCACCAGCGTCGCCACGAACAGGGCGATCGGCAGGATCATGCTCAGCAGCTGAGGCAGGGCCAGGGCGATGATCTTCAGGAACACCGTCGCGCTCTGGCGTTGTTCGATCAGGACATCGAACTCCGACAGACTCCGCGCCAGCAGGGCGAGCGCCACCAGCGCCAGAGTCGCCAACAGCGTCGGGCCCAGGAGCTGGCGGAAAAGATAGCGTTCGATCAGGCGCATCGACGTTGGGGCAGGGGACCGGCTGGGGAAGGGAAAAGACTGGGGCGGCGAGAGGCGGAGTCGCGCGGCGCGCCCCCAGAGAAGGTCTCTTCTATACGGCGTGTTCGCGTGGGCACAACCGCTCAAGTCAGGCGGGAAAGGGGCGTTACTCTACATTCGACGAGCGCCGCGCCGACGACCCGGACGATTGGTGCTTTTCTTCGGTTCGGGTTTGCGTCAATCCAACGGGCTGAAGGTCCTGCTAGGGCTCCAACGGTTTTCAGGAGCGCGTCATGCGTATCGAGTTCGTCACCGCCGACACCCAGGCCGGCGCAAACGCCGCCCTGGCCGTCCTGGCCTATCAGGCCGCGGCGCTGTCGCCCGAGGCCAAGGCCGTCAACGACGCCACGGGCGGCGCCCTGGCCCGCGCGGTCGCCGGCGGACGGTTCACCGGCGCCAAGGGGCAGACCCTGGACCTCGTCGCGCCTTCAGGCCTTGAGGCGGCTCGCGTGCTGCTGGTCGGTGTCGACGGCGATGGCGCGTTCGAGCCCGAGACGATCGAGGTCGCCGCCGGCCATGCCTACAAGGCCGTGGCGACATCCGGCGTCACCGAACTGGTGCTGAAGCTGGGCGGCGGCGACGCCGAGACGGCGGCCCGCGCGGCCTTCGGCGTCAAGCTGGCGGCCTATCGCTTCGACAAGTACCGCACCACCGAAAAGGCCGAGAAGAAGCCGTCGATCAGCGTGGTCAAGGTGGCCGCCGCCGATCCGGCCAAGGCGCAAAAGGCCTTCGCCGGCCTCGAACCCGTCGCGGACGCCATCCTGTTCAGCCGCGACCTCGTCGCCGAACCGGCCAACATCCTGCACCCCGAAGAATTCGCCGCCCGCGTGAAGGGCCTGGAGCGCCTGGGCCTGGAGGTCGAGATCCTCGGCGAGGCCGAAATGGCCGAGCTGGGCATGGGCTCGCTGCTGGGCGTGGGGCAGGGCAGCCGGCGCGAGAGCCAGTTGGTCGTGATCAAATGGCTGGGCGCGTCGGACAAGTCGGCCCAGCCCGTCGCCTTCGTCGGCAAGGGCGTGACCTTCGACACCGGCGGGATCTCGATCAAGCCGGCCGACGGCATGGAAGACATGAAGTGGGACATGGGCGGCGCGGCCGCCGTGGCGGGCGTCATGCACGCCCTGGCCGGCCGCAAGGCCAAGGTCAACGCCATCGGCGTCCTGGGTCTGGTCGAAAACATGCCCGACGGTAACGCCCAGCGTCCCGGCGACGTGGTCACCTCGATGTCCGGTCAGACGATCGAGGTCATCAACACCGACGCCGAGGGTCGCCTCGTGCTGGCCGACGCGCTCTGGTATTGCCAGGATCGCTTCAAGCCCAAGTTCATGGTCGATCTGGCCACCCTGACCGGCGCGATCATCATCTCGCTGGGCCACGACCTGGGCGGCCTGTTCAGCAACAACGACGGCCTGTCGGAAAAGCTTCTGGCGGCCGGCAAGTCCGAGCGCGAGCCGCTGTGGCGCATGCCGATGCCCGCCGCCTACGAGAAGCAGATCGAAAGCCCGATCGCCGACATGAAGAACATCGGCGGCCGTCCCGCCGGTTCGATCACCGCGGCGCTGTTCCTGCAGAAGTTCGTCAACGGCGTGCCCTGGGCCCACCTGGACATCGCGTCGGTGGCCTGGAGGAAGCCGTCGACCGATCCGACCGTCCCGGACGGTCCGGTGGGCTTCGGCGTGCGCCTGCTGAACCGCCTCGTGGCGGACGCTTACGAAGGCTAGCCCTTGACCGCCGCGTCCTGCGACATCTGGTTCTACCATCTCGAGCGCAGCGCCTTGGAAGAGGTGCTGCCTGGACTGCTGGAGAAAACCCTGGGGCGGGGCTGGCGGGCCCTGGTGCGCGGCGGGGATCCCGTCCGCCTCCGCGCCCTGGACGCCCATCTGTGGACCTGGCGCGAGGACAGTTTCCTCCCGCACGGCCTGGACGACGAGCCGATGGCCGACCGCCAGCCGGTGCTGCTGACCGACAAGCTGGACAACCCGAACGGCGGTCAGGCGTTGTTCCTGCTCGACGGGGCCGAACCGGGCGATCTTTCGGCGTTCGAACGCTGCATCTTGCTGTTCGACGGCCGCGACGAGGAGGCCCTGCGCTTGGCGCGGGGTCGTTGGAAGGCCTTCAAGGGCGCGGGCCACCCCGTGTCCTACTGGCGCCAGGGCGCCGAACGTGGATGGGAGAAGCAGGCATGAAGCGGCTCATACTGACTGGCGTGGTGCTGTTCCTGGCCTCGTGCTCCAGCGCGCCCGAGCCCGCGCCCATGCCGCCGCCCACCACCCCGACCGCGCCGCCGGCCATCGCCCTGCCGTCCAAGCCCACCGAGCCCCAAAAGGACCAGTGCGGCCTGAAGGACGCCCAGGCCTTCATCGGCAAGAACCGAACCGAACTGCCCGCCCCCGTGGACCCCTCGCGTTGGCGCGTGGCCTGCACCACCTGCCCGGTGACCATGGACTACCGCGAGGATCGGCTGAACATCCTGTTCAATCCCGACACGGGGGTCGTTCAGCAGGTGAAATGCGGCTGATGGCAACGATCTAGACAACGTTGTCATCCATGACCTAAAGTGGCCTGACCAGTCGCCCGCGAGAGGCGACGTCGGGAGGTTGCCCAGATGAAAGCCTTGTTCGCCGTCGCGGCGTCGCTCGCCCTGCTGTCCGCCACGCCGACCCTGGCCGACGGCTGGCTGAAGGCCAAGGACAAGCGGATCGTCGACGAGACCGGTCGACCTGTCCTTCTGCGCGGCATGGGCCTGGGCGGCTGGATGCTGCAGGAAGGCTACATGCTCAAGCTGGGCGAGCTGGGCCGCGGTCAGGAGCACGTGATCCGCGCCGAGACCGCCAAGCTGGTCGGCGCCGAGCGGGAGGCCGCCATCCACAAGGCCTGGCTCGACAACCACACGACCAAGGCCGACATCGACGCCATGGCCGCCATGGGTTTCAACTCCGTGCGCCTGCCCATGCACTACGGCCTGCTGACTCTCGCTACCGACCAGGAGCCGGTTCCCGGCCAGGACACCTGGAAAGAGGATGGCTTCAAGCGCATCGACGACCTGCTGGCCTGGACCAAGGCCAACGGCCTGTACCTGATCCTGGACCTGCACGCCGCGCCGGGCGGGCAGGGCAACGACCTGCCGATCGCCGACCGCGATCCGTCCAAGCCGTCGCTATGGGAAAGCGCCGAGAACCGTCGCAAGACCATCGCCCTCTGGCGAAAGCTGGCCGCCCGCTACAAGGACGAGCCGGCGATCGGGGCCTATGACCTGATTAACGAGCCCAATTGGGACTTCGACGGTCAGTATGGTTCGGGAGGGGGTGGCGGCCACGGCTGCAAGGACGAGAAGCAGACCGCCCTGTGGGACTACTACAGGGAACTGACGGCCGCGATCCGCGAGATCGACAAGCGCCACATGATCATTCTCGAGGGCAACTGCTGGGGCAACAATTACAAGGGCATGCCGTCCGACTTCAAGACCATTGGGGACGACAACCTGGCCCTGTCGTTTCACAAATACTGGAACGTCAACGACGAAGCCTCGATCGCCACGGTCCTGAAGTTGCGTGACGACACCGGCATGCCGCTGTGGCTTGGCGAAAGCGGCGAAAACTCCAACGTCTGGTTCCGCGACGCCATCGCCCTGGTCGAGAAGCACGAGATCGGCTGGGCGTTCTGGCCGCTGAAGAAGATCGGCTTCAACCAGCCGCTCGAGGTTGCGCCCAACGCCGGCTACGCCAAGCTGGTGGACTACTGGACGAAGAATGGACCCAAGCCGACAGCCGACGAGGCCTATGCGGCGCTGATGACCATGGCCTCAAAGGACGTGCGGTTCGAGAACAACCTCCAGCATCCGGACGTGATCGACGCCATGTTCCGCCAGACGCGCGACGACACGACACGGCCGTTCAAGGATCATCGGATTGGCCCCAAGGGGGGAATGATCGCCACCGTCGATTATGACCTGGGGCCGGCGGGCCAGGCCTATGCCGACAAGGACACGGCCAACTACCATGTCTCGACCGGCGGACAGCGGACCCTCTGGAACAACGGCCGGACCTACCGCAATGACGGCGTCGATATCGCCCGCGAGGCGGACGGGGCGCCCTATGTCGAAGACTTCGGCGACGGGGAGTGGTTGAAGTACACGGTGGTCGCCGACAAGGCTGGGGCCTACGACGTGACCGTGTCGGCGCGCGGCGGCGGCAAGCTTTCGGTCGTGGTGAACGGCGGAGCGGCGAGCGAGCCGGTGGTGACGTCGGCCGGCGCGGCCTGGACGACCGTGCGACTATCCCAGGCGCGCTTGCTGGCGGGACGCAATACGCTGGTGCTCCGGTCGAATGGCGCGGCGGTGCAGGTGAAGACCTTGTCGGTCGGCGCTCGATAGCCGCGAGGATTGGCCGCGGGACTGGCTAGGACGCTCGAAAGTGCTAACCGTTTCCGGGACCGCCCATGCCAACACGGATCGTCTCGTGATGACCAAGCATCGAATTTACGGAACGAGTTTCGCCAGCGTCTATCCGCACTATGTCGCCAAGGCGGAGCGGAAGGGTCGCACCAAGGCCGAGGTCGATGAGATCATCCTGTGGCTCACCGGCTTTAGCCAGGAGGCGTTCGAGGCCCGGCTCGCGGACAAGACCGACTTCGAGACCTTCTTCGCGCGGGCGCCGAACCTGAATCCCGCGCGGGCCGCCATCACGGGCACGGTCTGCGGCGTTCGCGTCGAGGAGGTCGCCGAGCCGCTGATGCGCGAGATCCGCTACCTGGACAAGCTGATCGACGAACTCGCCAAAGGTAAGGCGATGAGCAAGATCCTGAGGGCGTAGCGTCGCGGGGTCAGCGCGTCCCCACGCCCGGGAACAGCGCCGGCTCGCCGTCGAAAACGCCCAGATAGCCCAGCTCGCCCAGCAGCGGGGTCATGGTGTCGGCATAGTCGCCAAAGTGCTTCGGCGCGTGCTTGAGCAGGGGCGCGGGGCGGCCGGTCGGGTCCTGCAGGCGATAGACGGTCCACATCTTGCCGCGCGGAGCCGGGGCGCCGGGCTGCAGATAGCGGTGCTCCCAGCCGACCAGGGCGGGCTTGCGGTCGATCTGGACGTCGAAGGGGCGATCACGGAACGCCAGGTCCATGTCCAGGCGCATGGCCTCGGCCAGACGCTGGTCCAGCCATTGGCCGAAGGCCGCCAGCACCGACTCGGCCGACAGGCCTTCCGCGTTGGCGACAATGTGATTTCGGGAGGCGGTTCCTGAACTCATGCGAGCAGGCATAAGCCGGGGATCTCACATATTGGCTAAGAGACGTGGTTTAGGCGCGTTTACCCTAAACCACGTCCGCCTCAGGCCTGCGCTTCGGCCAGTTCCTCGGCCAAGGCCATCCAGGTCGCCTCGGCCTCGTCCAGCTTGGACTTGGCGTTGTCGCGACGCTTGGTCAGTTCGGCGACCTTGGTCGGGTTCTTGTAGAGCTGCGGATCAGCCAACTGGGCCTCCAGCTCGGACACCTGGCGGGTCGTGCGGGTGACGACCTGTTCGGCGGCCTCGATCTTGCGCTTCAGCGGCTCGATGGCGACGGTCTTCTTGGTCGGAGCGGCGGCCGTTTCGGTCTTGGCCGGTTCGCGATCGACCTGGGTCGGCTTCACGGCCTGCTTGGCGCGGTCCAACACGAACTTGGCGTACGCGTCCATGTCGCCGTCAAAGGGCTTCACCGTGCCGTCGGCGGCCAGCCACAGGCGGTCGGCGACCAGTTCCATCAGCGAGCGGTCGTGGGTGATCAGGATCACCGCGCCCTCGTAGTCGTTCAGGGCGTCCAGCAGGGCCCGGCGCGAGTCGATGTCCAGGTGGTTGGTCGGCTCGTCGAGGATCAGCATGTGCGGCGCGTCCATCGCCACCATGTTGAGCAGCAAGCGGGCGCGCTCGCCCCCCGACAGGTTGGCGACCGTGGTTTCCTGCTTCTCGAACCCCAGGCCGAACTGGGCCAGCTTCGAGCGACGCGAGCTTTCCGAGGCGTCCGGCATGGCCCGGCGGATGATCTCCAGCGGGGTGTCGACGGGGTCCATCGCCTCGATCTGGTGCTGGTGGAACCAGCCGACCCGCATCTTGCGGTCGCGGTGGAATTCGCCCGACTGCACGCCCAGCGCGCCGGCGATCATCTTGGCGAAGGTCGACTTGCCCGCGCCGTTGACGCCCAGCAGACCAATGCGGTCGTCTAGGTCCATGCGCAGGTTGAGGTTCTTGAGGATCGAGCGGCCTTCCTCGTAGCCCACATTGGCGCGCTCCAGCCGGATCAGCGGCGGCGGCAGCGGGCGAGGCGGCGAGGGCAGGGTGAAGGGCGCGACGCGCTCCTCGATCGTGGTGGCGACCGGCTGCATCTTGGCCAGGCGCTTCATCCGGGACTGCGCTTGGGCGGCCTTGGAGGCCTTGGCCTTGAAGCGATCGACGAAGGCCTGCAGGTGGGCGCGCTCGGCGTCCTGCTTGGCCTTGGCGGACAACTGCAGGCGAGCCTTCTCGGCGCGGCGCTCCTCGAAGTCGTCGTAGCCGCCGGTGTAGAGTTCCAGCTTGCCGCCGGCCAGATGCAGCATGTGCGTACAGCTGTTGTTGAGCAGCTCGCGGTCGTGGCTGACGATCAGGGCGGTGTGCGGATACTTCTGGAGGCGAGCTTCAAGCCACAGGGCGCCTTCCAGGTCGAGATAGTTGGTCGGTTCGTCCAGCAGCAGCATGTCCGGCTCGGCGAACAGCGCCGCGGCCAAGGCCACGCGCATGCGCCAGCCGCCCGAGAACTCGGACATCGGCCGGGCCAGATCCTCCTGGCTGAAGCCCAGGCCCACCAGGATTTCCGAGGCCTTGGCCGGCGCGGCGTCTGCGTCGATCTCGATCAGCCGGGCCCAGATCTCGCCCATGTCCTCGGGTTCGGCCGTGTCCAGGCTGGTCAGCAGCTTGTGGCGCTCCTCGTCGGCCTCGAGCACGGTCTCCATCAGCGTGAAGGGGGTGGCCGGGTGCTCCTGGTCCACCGAACCGATCCGCGCGGTCTTGGGCAGGCTGATCTCGTCGTCGCCGGCGTGCAGCTGGCCCAGGATCAGCTTGAACAGCGTGGACTTGCCCACGCCGTTGCGGCCGATCAGCCCCACCTTGGCGCCCGGCGGCAGGCTGACGCTGGCGTGGTCGAAGAACTTCCGACCCCAGGCATTGAAGGTCAGGTCTTTGATCTGGAGCATATGATTTAAAGGTACGCGGCGGGTTGGCGGGGAGGAGGCGCCCGGCTATAAGCCCGCAACCTCCTAATCTACAAACTTTCTCTGTGAGATTTTCGGATCATGACCGAACGCACCTTCTCGATCATCAAGCCTGACGCCACGCGTCGCAACCTGACGGGCAAGATCAACGCCGTCATCGAAGAGGCCGGTCTGCGCATCGTGGCCCAGCGCCGCGTGAAGCTGAGCGACGCTCAAGCCAAGAAGTTCTACGAAGTCCACGCCGAGCGTCCGTTCTACGGCGAACTGGTCGCTCAGATGACCGCCGAGCCGGTGGTCGTCCAGGTGCTGGAAGGCGACAACGCCGTCCTGAAGTACCGCGAAGTGATGGGCGCCACCAACCCGGACAACGCCGACGAAGGCACGATCCGCAAGCTGTTCGCCCTGTCGATCGGCGAAAACTCGGTCCACGGTTCGGACAGCCTCGAGAACGCGGGCATCGAAATCGCCCAGTTCTTCAAGGACGAAGAGATCGTCGGCTAAGGCTCACGCCTTATCGACACCGAAGAGGCCGGCGGAGCGATCCGCCGGCCTTTTTGTTTGCGCCGAACCGTCCGTATCGGTGACGATGGCTCTTCTCGGATCGAGGGCGTTCATGAAGGACTATCGCCGTCGCGACATCGCCCTGGCGATCGCGCTTTCAGCCGTGGCCGGCTATGTCGACGCCATAGGGTTCCTGAAGCTGGGCGGGTTCTTCGTTTCGTTCATGAGCGGCAACTCCACGCGGCTGGGCGTCGGAGCGGCGGCGGGGCAATGGGACAGCGCGCGCACGGCCCTGGCGCTGATCGGGCTGTTCGTGGCCGGCGTGGTGGCGGGCGCGCTGATCGCGCGGCGGGCGGGCGAGGAGCGACGGTGGGTCGTCATGGCGTTCGAAGCCGCGCTCCTGGCGACCGCGGCGGGCCTGATCGGAGCGGGCTTCGACGCGGCCGGCGTGGCCGCGATGGTCCTGGCCATGGGCGCCGAGAACGCGGTCTTCCAGCGTAACGGCGACGTCGGTCTGGGCCTGACCTATATGACCGGCGCCCTGGTCAAGGCCGGACAGCGTATCGCCGCCGCCCTGACCGGCGGCGACCGCTGGGCCTGGGCGCCCTACGGACTGCTATGGGCCGGCCTGGCCCTCGGCGGCGCCCTGGGAGCGGTCAGCTACCTCCGATTCGGGATCGCCGCGCTGTGGGCCGCGGCGAGCCTTGCCGCCGTCCTCGCGGCGGCGAGCTTCGCGGACGAGCGCCGCCGCTGACCGGGCCTCACCCCGCCGGCGTCTTGGCCGCCTCGGCCGCGCGCAGCAGGCGCAGGACGTTGCCGCTCCAGATCTTCTCCAGGTCGGCCTTGGTGTAGCCCTCCGCGAGCAGGGCCTGCGAGATCTTCCAGTAGTCCGAGGCGTCCTCCAGTCCGACCACGCCGCCGCCGCCGTCGAAGTCGATGCCGATGCCCACGTGATCGACCCCGACCACCTTCAAGGCGTGGTTTAGGTGGTTCATGAAGTCCTGGAACGTCGCCCTGGTCACCGGCCACCTGGCGTCGATGGCGGCGCGCTCGGCCATGAACCCGGCGCGCTGCTCTTCCGTCATCTTGTTGCGCGCCCCGACCTTGGCCATCAGGGCGGCCATGGCGGCCTCGCGATCGGGGTTCTTGGGCGCGTCGATCATATAGCTGGAATAGGCCTCGACCTGGATCACCCCGCCGCTCTTCGCCAAGGCCTTCAGGCGCGCGTCGTCGACATTGCGCGGATGGTCGAACACGCCCTTGCAGCCCGAATGGGTCAGGATCACCGGAGTCTTCGAGAGCGCAATAAGCTGGTCCAGCACCGCGTCCGACGAGTGCGAGCCGTCCAGCACCACGCCCAGGCGGTTGGCCTCGGCCACGAACGCCTTGCCCCGCGGCGACAGGCCGCTCCATTCCGGCTTGTCGGTGGAACTGTCGGCCATGTCGTTGTTCTTGAAGTGGGCCAGGCCGCTGATGCGGACGCCCAGGGCGTAGAAGCTGGACAGCAGGGTCGGGTCGCCATCCATCGGATAGCTGTTCTCGACGCTCATGAAGACGACCCGCTTGCCCTGGGCGGCGAGGACGGCGGCGTCGTCGGCCTTCAGGGCCAGGCCGAACTTGTCGCGGTGCTTGGCCACCATCTCGCGGATCTCGACGCCGCGGATCAGGGCCGCGTCGCGGGCGGCGCGGGTAGCCTCGGGCGTGCGCGGCCCCTGCGAGGTGAAGATCGCGAAGAAGCCGCCATCCAGTCCCCCCTCGACCATGCGCGGATAGTCGATCTGCGAGCCGTCCTTGGCCGCGTCGTGTCGGTCCAGGATGTCCCACCCGGGCCGGCCGAAGTTGGCAGGGGTGTCCAGGTGGGTGTCGAGGGTCAGCAGGCTCTCATGGATCTTGCGGACCGAGGCCTCGGTTTCGGCGGCTTGTGAGGTGGTGACGAGGGCCAACGCCGAGACGGCGGCCAGGAGCAGGGAACGGGTCATGCGGGATACTCGAACGCTGTCCGGCCGGCTCCCTTCGAAGTCGGCCGGAACGTGGACCTAGAAGTCGGCGGAGAGCGTGAACTGGATCGTCCGGTGCGAGCCGGGCCGGAAGCTGGCCGGCGTGTTCACCGTGGTCCCGATCGTGCCCAGATAGTCCTTGTCGAAAATGTTATCGACATTGACCCGCGTCTTGACCTGCTTGAACGGCCCGGCCGCGAAGCCGTCGCCCAGATCCAGATAGGCGTTGAAGATCGTGTACTCGCCTACCTCCTCGGAATTGTCGAAGTTGGTGTAGCGGTCGGTGATCCGCCGGCCCGAGACGTTGAAGACAAATCCCTCGGTCGGCTCGATCGTCACCCCGGCCTGGGTCACCCAGGTCGGGAAGTCGGGCACGATCTTGCCGTCCAGGTACAGCGTACGCGTGCCCGTGGCCGCTTGGGCGGTGGCGAAATAGTTGGGCACGTCGTCTTGGAACTTGGACTTGTTGTACGAGATGTTGGCGTTGAAATAGACCTTGCCGCCCAACAGTTCGGGCTTCCACTGGCCGCTGAACTCCGCCCCGTAGGCCTTCACCGCTCCGACGTTCTGGAAGAAGGTCTCGGTCACGCCGCCGCCGCCCGGCACCAGGGCCGCGAACGATTGCAGGCGGTTCTCGAACTTGGTGCTGTAGGCGACGACCGAGGCGTTGAAGGTCGCGCGGTTGGCGCGATAGCCCAACTCGATGTTCTTGGCGGTTTCGGGATCGGGTCCCGTCACCAGCGGGCTGGCGGCCGAGAACACGTCGTCGGCGCCGCGGGGCAGGGCCATGTTCTCCGAATAGGACGAGAAGATCTGGTCGCGGCCATTGACGTCGTAGACCAGGCCGACCTGCGGCAGGAAGCTGTCCTTCCAGTTGTCCTTGATCGTCGGCTGGCGGCGATTGATGTAGTCGGCGGGGTTGCGATAGCCGCTGATCTCATAGTCGATGTCGGTGCCCTTGAAGCCCAGCTCGACCTTCAGTCGGTCGTCGATCAGGCTCAGGGTGTCCTTGACGAAATACTGGGTGGTCTGGCGGGTCGAGGTGTAGTTGCGCTGCAGGTGGACCGGCTGGTTCAGCAGCGGCGCGCCGTCGGGATCGCCGTTCTCGACATTGTAGCGCGCCTGGGTGCGGTGATAGTCGTCGTCCTCGAGCCAGAGGCCGACCTCCAGCGTGTTGAATCCCATCTCCCAGGCCAGCTTGCCGGTCACGCCCTTGCGCGTGCCGTCCACGCCCGACAGGCCGTACTGGATGCCCTTGGGCGCGGTCAGGCCCGAGACGATCAATCGCTCATTGTTGTAGCTGGTCAGCGAGGTGGCGTAGGCCTCGGGCGAGACGCCGTAGCCGCCCTTGTCCTCGTAATAGCCGGTGGCGACCACGCTCAGGGCGTCGGTGATCGGGGTGTCGATCGTCAGGCCGTAGAGGTGGTCCTTTCGCTTGTTGACGGCGAACTTGTAGTACTGGGCGTAGTTGGCGTTGGAATAGGTCGGGCCCTCCACGCCGCCGATCAGGGTGCGCGGCAGGTTCGAGGACGAGGCGGCGGTGCCCGGCGCGCCAGACGGCGGCACATAGCCGATATAGGCGAAGTCGCGGCCCGAGCGCCCGAACACGTCGCCGGCCCGGCCGCCATATTGCAGCTTGGTGATCGACGGACTGTCGTAGTCGAAATAGTCGTTGTGGACGGTCTGGAACGTGATGTCGCCGCCGGTCGGCAGCTCGTAGCGCAGCTTTCCCTCATAGTGCTTGCGGTCGATCGTGCCTGGGCCGCGCCACAGGTCGCCTTTGATCCACGAGCCGCTGACATAGCCCGACAGCGGACCGACCTTGCCCGACTCGAGCCGCAGGAAGCCGCGCTGGAGACCGTCGCTGCCCAGGGTGCCGCTGGCCGCGCCGCCAAACTCGTCAGAGGGCTTCTGCGTGAAGTAGTCGACGATGGGTCCCAGCGAGGCGTAGCTGGGCAGCGAGACGTCGCCGGCCCCCGACGAGGCGGTCACCCGCAGCAGGTTCTCGTTGTCGACATAGCGATAGATGGGGCTGCCGCCGAACTGGTCGCTGCGGCCCATCGGAATGTTGTCCAGCAGGAAACCGATCTGCTGGAAGTTGAAGGCCCGCACCGAGACCGAATTGCCGAACTCGTACATGCCCAGGGCGTCGTTGGCCTGGACGTTGAAGCCAGGCAGGCTCTCCAGCATCTTCAGGCCGGTCACGCCGGCGGGGGCCGACAGCAGGGCCTCGCGGGTGATCGAGACCGTGGCGGTGGCGTGGTCGGTGCCGATGGCCACGCTGGCTTCGGAGACCCGCGAGCCGGTGACGACCAGCTCCTCGACCGTCGAGGCCTCCTGGGCCAGGGCAGGCGTCGCGCCGCCCAGAACCGAAGCGGCGAGCAGCAGGGCCCGGAAGTGGCGCGAGGCCGGCGAAAGACGCGTGTTCGTCATGACTATCCCCAATCTTTTGACTGAGGCCAAGCTCAACGCTCCGTCCATCGCGGTAAACTTAGAAAGATTGCTTGGGCTGTAAAAACAAACTCTCGGGCAAAATCGGCGCAATCATGTATAAATTGTGACCAAGTACCATTCTATACGTTATTGTTGCAAACAGTTTCGGCGCGATAGTCACGGAAACTATCGCGCAAAACGTCTATGCCTTCGAAATAACGATATCCAGCTTGAGAGTCAGGTCATGAAGGCGCACGCGAGGGTCGTGGCGAACCGCCGTGGCCCGCCTTCCGCACCCCCGCTGTCCTTGGCGCCTGAGAGATTCAGCGCGCTCGTCGGATCGACGATGGCACGCCTTGCTCCTTCGGCGAGGGCGCATGCAGACACGCCCTGCTTTCCAGCGTTTCGACGCCGTCGCGGTCCTTTTGCTTGAGCGTTTCCGGGGCGGTTTCGCCTTCAGCGCCGGGCCAGGGCCCGGTCTCTCCCGCGAGAGCCGCTACAGGAAGATCCGCAACAGGGCTTGCGTCAATTCGCGTGGAGCGCGGACGCTGGTCGCGGCGTCAGGCGCCGTTTCCAAACGCAACCCGCGCCGCATTTGGCGGCGTCCGCGAGCGGGAGTTCGCTCTGGTGCAAGTCAGGGCGCTTGGAGCCCGCGAACGAACTCGGCCAAGGTCGCCGGATAGAGCCTGTGCTCCTGCTCCAGCACGCGGTCGCTGAGCATGTGCTCGGTGTCGCCCGGCAGGATCGGCACACGGGCCTGGCCCAGCACCGGACCTTCGTCGACGCCGGCCGTGACCAGGTGGACCGTGCAGCCGGCCTCGACCTCGCCGGCGCTCAGCGCGCGGCCGTGGGTGTCCAGGCCGGGATAGGCGGGCAGCAAGGATGGGTGAATGTTCAGCATCCGGCCCTCCCAGGCGTTGACCAGGAACGGCGTCAGGATGCGCATGTAGCCGGCCAGGGCCACGACCTGGATCCCGCGCTCGCGCAGGGCCGCGTCGATGGCGTGCTCGTGGGCCTCGCGGTCCTTGCCGTAGGGTTTCTGGTCGATGGCCAGGGCCTCGATCCCCGCGTCCGCGGCCGTGAGCAGGCCGCCGGCCTCGGGCTTGTTCGACAGCACCAGGCCGATCTCGAACGGGCAGGCGGGGTCCTCGGCGGCCCTTACCAGGGCCTCCATGTTCGAGCCCCGGCCGGAGATCAGGACGGCGACTTTGGTTTTCTGGGTCATCAGATCCATCCTCGTTCCTTCTCCCCTTGCGGGAGAAGGTGTCAGCGAAGCTGACGGATGAGGGGTCGAAGGCGAGATCAGCCGCGAACGGTGGTGCGACCCCTCATCCGACCTGCTTCGCGGGCCACCTTCTCCTGCAAGGGGAGAAGGAAGAAACTCAGGCCGCGACCAACTGGCCGCAGATGAACGCGTCCTCGTCCGCGTTCAGCAGCGCCGCCAGCACCGGCTCGGCGTCCGAAGCCGCCACCACCAGGATGAAGCCGACGCCGCAGTTGAACGTGCGGCGCAGCTCGTGGTCCGAAATGCCGCCTTCGCGCTGCAGCCAGTCGAAGACCGGGGGCAGGGACCAGGCGTTCCAGTCGAACTCGGGGACCAGGCCCTCGGCGATGCAGCGCGGCGGATTCTCGATCAGGCCGCCGCCGGTGATGTGGGCGCCGCCCTTGACCCGGCCCGACTGCAGCAGGGGCAGGATCGACTTCACATAGATGCGGGTCGGGGCCATCAGGGCCTCCGCGAGGGTCTTGCCCTCTTCGCCAGGAACGGGGAACGGGCAGGGGGCGTCCCAGGCCAGGCCCGAGCGCTCGACCACGCGGCGCACCAGCGAATAGCCGTTGGAGTGCGGACCCGACGAGCCGATGCCGATGATCACGTCGCCGGCCCGCTGCTTGTCCAGCTTGGGCAGCACGCCGTCGCGCTCGACCGCGCCGACCGAGAAGCCGGCCAGGTCGTATTCGCCGTCGCTGTACATGCCCGGCATTTCGGCCGTCTCGCCGCCCACCAGGGCCGCGCCGGCCAGCTTGCAGCCGTCGGCGATGCCGGCGACGACGCTCTTGGCGACCTCGAGGTCCAGCTTGCCGGTGGCGAAGTAGTCGAGGAACAGCAGCGGCTCGGCGCCCTGGGCCAGCAGGTCGTTGACGCACATGGCCACCAGGTCGATGCCGACGGTGGCGTGCATCTTGGCGTCGATGGCGATGCGCAGCTTGGTGCCGACGCCGTCGGTCGTGGAGACCAGCAGCGGGTCGTCGTAGCCGGCGGCCTTCAGGTCGAACAGGGCGCCGAAGCCGCCCAGCCCGCCGTCCGCCCCGGGGCGTCGCGTGGCCTTGGCCAGGGGCTTGATGGCCTCGACCAGGGCGTTCCCGGCGTCGATATCAACGCCGGCCTGGGCGTAGGTGAGGCCGTTCTGCTGGTCGCTCATGCGTTCGCTCTGGGTCGAAGGCGGCCCAATGGGCCGTTTTTGAAAGGAAACTTGCCGCACGCCTCAAGCTTGTGCTTGCAGACTCGGGGGTGCGCGAGGCTATTAGCAGCCGATGACGACGATCACCACTACCGCTGAGCTGGCGGCGTTCTGTAATGAGTTGAAGGGGCAGCCCTTCATCGCGGTGGACACCGAGTTCATGCGCGAAACCACCTACTGGCCCAAGCTGTGCTTGATCCAGGTGGCCTCGCCGGACACCGAAGCGTGTATCGACCCGCTGGCCGAGGGCATGGACCTGGAGCCGCTGCTGGAGGTCCTGCGCGACCCGTCGGTGCTCAAGGTGTTCCACGCCGCCCGCCAGGACGTCGAGATCTTCAACAATCTCAACGCCATGCCGACGCCGCTGTTCGACACCCAGGTGGCCGGCATGGCCGCCGGGTTCGGCGAGCAGATCGCCTATGACGCCCTGGTTCGCCAGATGCTGAAGATCGAGCTGGACAAGTCCAGCCGCTTCACCGACTGGGCCCGCCGTCCGCTGAGCGACGCCCAGCTGACCTACGCCGTCGCCGACGTGACCCACCTGGCCACCCTGTTCCCCATCCTGCGCGACCGCCTGGAAAAGGCCGGCCGCCTGGCCTGGGTGGAAGAGGAGATGAAGGCGCTCAACGATCCGGCCGCCTACGACGTCGATCCCGAGAAGGCTTGGCGTCGCCTGCGTCCGCGTAAGACCGCCGCCAAGTATCTGGCGGTGTTCAAGGCCGTGGCCGCCTGGCGCGAGCGCACGGCCCAGACCCGCGACCAGCCGCGCGGCCGCATCCTGAAGGACGAGGCCATCGACGAGCTGGCCACCCAGGCCCCGACCTCGCTGGACGGGCTCAACACCCTGCGCAGCGTGCCCAAGGGCTTCGGCGGCTCCAAGTTTGGCCCCGACCTGCTGGCCGCGATCAAGGCGGCCCTGGCCGATCCCGAGGGCTACGCCCCGGTTCTGGACAAGTCCGGCCCGCCGCCGCCCGCCTCGGCCGGCGCGGTCGTCGAACTGCTGAAGGTGCTGCTGAAGGCGCGCGCGGAAGAGGCCGGCGTGGCCTCCAAGCTGATCGCCACCGTCTCCGATCTGGAAAAGATCGCCGCCGACGACGAGGCCAACACCCCGGCCCTTCAGGGTTGGCGGCTGGAGGCCTTCGGCTCTGACGCCCTGAAGATCAAGCGCGGTGAACTGGCGCTTGTACTGGACGGGACCCGCGTTCGTGTGGTGGAAGTGCGACGCGCGCCCAAGCCGGACTGAGGGCGCGAAAGGACGGGGGTCCTTTCTGTCGTTCGGCGGCCTGTCGGGGGCGTTTTCGTATGCGTGCAACATGGGACAGCTTGGCCGAAGCCTATAGGCCCGCGGCGGTTTCCCATCAGCACCAGATCCCGCTGCGCATTTTCATCATCGTCGTGCTGTGCGCCATGTTGGGGTGGCGGCCGACCTTCGCTTTCCTGATACCCTGGGGCGCCGCGGCCATGGCGGCCCAGCTCGTCGAATACGGCGCGCTCAGGGACTTCCTGAAGCGGCCCGCGCCCGGTCGCGCCGTGGCCTACGTCATCGCCGCCGACGTCCTCCTGGCCGTCGTGTTCGGTTGGGTGGTCGTACCGATGTGGGCGATCGGAACGCCCATAGCGTCCGCCGCCGCCGTTGTGCTGGCCACCGGTTCGGTGCTGACCGCCCTTATGGGCGCGGAGGGTTGCAGGGCGGCCTTCGTGGCGGCGGTGACGCCGCACATGGCCTACATGTTCGTCCTGCCGTTCGTCAGCGACACGGCGCAGGACCGGATGGCGCCGTATTACGTCATCGGCGTGGGCCTGTTCACCCTGGTGCTGGGCATGGTGTTCGCCTGGTCGCGGCGAGCCTTCGAGGCCGAGCGCGCCGCGCGCCGGGCGGCCGAGGCCCAGACCGCCGCCAAGTCGGCCTTCGTGGCCATGGTCAGCCATGAACTGCGCACGCCGCTCGGCGCGATCCTCAGCGGGGCCGGAGACCTGTCGCGCGACGCCGCCGATCCCCAGGCTCGCGACAAGGCCAGCCTGATCGCCGACGCCGGGACGATGATGCGCGCGCTGCTCAACGACCTGCTCGACTATTCGAAGATCGAGGCGGGCCGGATGAGCGTGGAATGCCTGGACTTCGATCCGCGCGCCCTGACCAACGACACCGTCCGCTTCTGGCGGGCCGGAGCCAAGGCCAAGGGCCTGTCGCTGAAGCTGACCGGCGGTCGGAATCTGCCCCCCTGGCTGCGCGGCGATCCGGTGCGGATCCGCCAGGTGCTCAACAACCTGCTGTCCAACGCCATCAAGTTCACGGCCGAGGGTCAGGTCGAGCTGGCTGTCGACGCCCGTCGCGACGGCGACGGCTGGGTGCTGTCCTTGTCGGTCACCGACACGGGGCCGGGCCTGTCGCCTGAGCAACTGCCGCGGCTGTTCACCGCCTATGACCAGTTGGGCGCCGACACCGCCCGCACCTTCGGCGGCACGGGGCTGGGCCTGTCGATCAGCCGCGACCTGGCCCGTCTGATGGGCGGCGACCTGACGGCCCAGTCGGCGCCGGGCGGCGGCGCGCGGTTCATCCTGACCCTCCCGGTCCCGGAGGGCGTCGCTCCGGCCGCACCGGAGGCGTCGTCGTCCGCGCCCGCCGTGTTCACCGACAAGCCGCTGGCCCTGATCGTCGATGACCATGAGGTAAACCGCCGTCTTCTGGACCAGATCCTGCGCGCCCTGGGCGTACGGACGATCCTGGCGAGCGACGGCGAGGCCGCCCTGGTCGCCGCCGGCGACCGCCGTTTCGACGTCATCCTGATGGACGTCAACATGCCGGGCCTGGACGGGCTGGACGCCACGCGACGGCTACGGACAGGCGGACCCAACGCCCGAACGCCGGTCATCGCCGTCACCGCCGGCGTATCGCCCAGCGAGCGTTCGGCTTGCGTCGCGGCGGGCATGGACGACTGGGTCGAAAAGCCGTTCCAGGTCGCCGCCCTGCGGAGCGCCTTGGCCAGGGCGTTGGAGCCGGTGGGCGACTAGACGCCAGCCCCGTCGGTCCAGCGCCTATCGAACGATGTGAGGAACCAGGCTGCTGGCCGCCATGGCGAGAGAGCCTAGGATCACGGCGTGGAAGATCGCGCCGACGATCACCGTGCGCTTGACCGACCAGCCGGCGTCCGCCGCGAAGGCGTGAGCGAGGTCGTTCTGCAGGCGGCGGGCGGGGCCGACCATCGACACGTCGTCATCATTGGCCAGCCGCGGCCCAGGCCGTGGTCGAGTCCCGGGAAGAGCGGCGATGGAATTTTCAACGTATTCGACTTCGATGATCCGCTGCTTCTGCATGGACGCTCTCCCCATTTGATGGTGGAGCTTGCGACGTCCGTGGATAACAAACCGTGCTCGTCGAGCGCCGTTCGGTGCGGCGGCTTGTCGCGGACGTCCGTTCCGCCCAGAAAGAAGGGGCCGGCTCCTTGCGGAACCGGCCCCCATCTCTTCCGCGGATGCGCCGCTTAGTAGGTGAAGCGCACGCCGACCTTGAACGTCCGGCCGACCAGGCCAGCGTAGTGGAAGGTCGTCAGGTAGTTGGGGGCGCTGGCATAGGCGCCCGGCGCGACCGGTGCGTTCTCGTTGAACAGGTTGCCGACGTTGCCATAAACTTGGACGGCGTCGGTGATCTGCGCGGTACCGTTCAGGTCAACGTTGATGAACTCCTTGATATAGCAGAACTTCTTGCCAACCGTGGTGTTGCCGGTCGCATACTGGTTGAACGCCACGCAGTCGGTGTTCGCCCGTTGGTCAGCCGCGACCGACTTGATCTTGCCGACATAGTAGGCGGTGGCCGAGAGGCTGTAGCGGCCGAACTCGACCGTGTTCTGCCAGTTGCCCTTCCAGTCAGGCGTGCCGTTGCCCGACGACAGTTGGTACGGACCCAGCGTTCCGGCGTACTTCTGAACGCCGTTGGCGGTGTGCAGGTCGTACTGCAGCACATGGGTGACTTCGATGCGGCTGGTCAGCTTGGCGTCGAAGGGCAGGTCCGCCCGGGCGGTGGCCGAGAAGTCGACGCCCGAGGTCTTCGAATAGTCCGCGTTGACGAACGGCGCATTGATGATCAGCACGCGGGGCAGGGCGTTCGGGAACAGCGGGTCGATGGCGTCGGTCAGGTTGCACGAATAGCCCGGGCCGATCGCCGCGACGGCCGCGCAAGCGGACGTCACGTCGGCGCCGGTGTAGTAGGCGTTGCGGGCGTCGCCGAGCCGAGGACCGGCCACGATCAGGTCCGACTTCTTCACGTTGTAGTAGTCGACGGTCAGGCTGAGCCACGGCGTGGGCTCGGCGATCACGCCCAGGGTGAAGCTGCGCGACTTTTCGGGCTTCAGGTCCGGATTGCCGACATAGCCGCCGCCCAGCGAGTAGGCTTGGGCGTAGGGGTTGGTGTTGCCGCCCGAGGTCAGGCCGCCGTGGGCGTTCTGGAACGAGGGGGGAGGGGTGAAGGTCGAGAAGCCGGCATACTGGCTGCGCGCGCCCGATTCCGCGAAGGTCGGAGCCCGGAAACCCTTCGAATAGGTGCCGCGGAAGGCTAGCTGACGCATCGGGGTGAATTTCGCGCCAAGCTTGGGCGAGAAGTGGCTGAAGCCTTCCGAATAGTCGTCATAGCGACCCGAGAGGTTGATCTCGAGCTGGTCCAGGACCGGCGCGAGAATTTCGAAATAGCCGGCCTTGACGGTGTGCTCGCCGAACGCCGACGAGGTGGTCAGCGAATAGGTGTCCAGCGCGGCGTTCTGGTTGTTGTTTTCCAGCTTTTCCTTGCGGATCTGGGCGCCCAGGGCCAGTTGCATGTCGCCGCCGGGCAGGGCCCACAACGACTTGGTGATCGAGCCGTCCAACGACAGCATGGTCGAGTGCGACGGCGTGGTCACGGTCGGCGAGATGAAGTTGCGAACCGTGGACGTGTTGTTGCCCGGGTTCACGAAGTCGTAGCTGCCGGTGTTGATCGACTGCAGCAGGTTGGCGATGTTGAGAAAGCCGAACTGCTCGATCTTCAGCTTGTCCTTGGCGCCGGCCGCCTGCACCTGCCAGTTCCAGTCGTCGCCGAAGCTGCCCTTCAGGCCCGTGGTGGCGCGGAAGACCTCGTTGGTGCGATCGCTGCCGGCCGGGATGTCGCCGAACAGATAGTAGGTGCGCGCCGCGCCGTTCGCCGGATCGTTGGCGAAGGCGGCGGCGTAGGGGTTGTTCGGGTTCAGGCGACGGCCGGCCGCGCCCGCAGTCGCGCAGTTGACGCCGGAGTCGCAGATCCAGACCGGCAGCACGATGCCCGGATTGGTGGAGGCCAGGGCGGGCGAGCCGCCGAAGGGCTGGGTGTTGCGCAGGGCGCGAGGCTGGTTCTTGATGCTGACCATGTCACGCGAATAGCTGCCGGTGAGGTAGCCCTCGACGTTGTCGTTGAACCGGAAGCTCAGGCGACCATTGACGGCGTAGCGTTCCTGCTTCGGCGCGATCTGGTTGTAGAGATCGACCAGATTGTACTTGCATCCCGTGCCGCGGGCGCCGCCCGTGGTGACGGTGTAGGTCCCGCCCAGACAGGTGCCCAGACCCAGCGAGGTGTATTCGCTATAGGCCGTCGTGCCCGTGCCGATCGTGAACGGCGAGAGGCCGCCCGACAGCGGATTGTTCAGGTCGCTCTGGGTGGTCCGCACGACGACGGCCGTGGGGGTGGCGGTCGTCAGGGTGCTGTCGGCGGTGTTGTTGTCCAGGCCGCCGATCGAGGTCAGGTCCTGGTTGTTGTAGGGGAAGCCGCGGCTGTGATTGGTGACCCGGCCGTCCTTCTGGTACTCGCCGTTGATATAGACGTTCCAGCCCTTTTCGGCATAGTCGCCGTAGCCAAGGGTCAGGTCGAAAGCCTGGTGCCGCGCGTCGCGCTCCTGGCTCTGACCCCACTCGGCGCTGCCGGAAACGCCCTCGAACTGCTTCTTGAGGATCAGGTTGACCACGCCGCCGATGGCGTCGGCGCCGTAGCTCGACGACGCCCCGTCCTTCAGCACTTCGATGCGTTCGATCAGGCTGAACGGGATGCTGTTGAGGTCGACATAGGCGTTGTGGCCGTCGTCATTGATCGGGAAGTTGGCCGAGCGCAGGCCGTCGACCAGGACCAGGGTCGAGGAGACGCCCAGGCCGCGCAGCGAGACGGCCGAGCCGCCGGCGCTGAAGCCGCTCTGAAAACCGGTGCCGATGGAGCCGGCGCCGTCGGCCGAGATCGAGCGGATGGCGTCGGTGGCCGTCGTGATGCCGGCGCGTTGCAGGTTTTCGGCGGTCAGCACGGTGACCGGCGAGGGGGTCTCGGTGTCGGTGCGGCGGAACAGCGAACCGGTGACGACGATTTCCTCGACGGCGTTTTCGTCAGGAGCCGGCGCGGTCTGGGCGACGGCCTGGCTGGCGCCGAGCACGGCGACAGCGGCGCCGCAGATCATCGTCGACGTCATCAGACGCGCGCGCGTGAGTTTAGTGATCAAGGTGGTAACCCCCAATAATTTGGAGCGCCTTCAGGGCGCCGTGGCGGCCAATAGCTCAGATTTTCTGGATACGGCTTCAGCAGGGCTACAGAGCGCTGGGATTATCGGTCAACATTCATTGCATTAATGAAATGTAACGTGGTTTTTTTGACACAATCGAGCAAGGCTTCACCCTCAACGTTTAGTCGAGAAATTGCTCGCTATTCGATATGTGCAAGCGCGCCATTTATCGACGCCCGCCGACCCACGCCAATCCCGCAACTTTTGGGTGTAAAAATCGCTGGCGCTTACAGTGCCGTGATTTTGAGCTTCAAGCCTAGGATCGAGGCAAGGGCGCCCGCCCGTTTGGCGGTCTGCTCGCCCAGAAGAAGGTCCGCGTAGCCCGGCTCGGCGGCCAACAGCAGGTCGCCCTTGTCGATGGCGAGTCGCGACCTGGCCAGCAGCGGCGCGCTGCGGCCCGACAGGTCGCAGCCCAGACGGATGGCTGCGCCCAGCGCGCGGGCTCGCTTCAATCGCGCCGGCGAGAGCAGGCGCTCCAGCACGTCCATCTCCGGCGGGTTGAAGGCGGTGGCGTGGCGCGCGAACGCGGCGGCGGCCAGGAAGGCGCGCTCGGGATGGGTCTGGCCGGCGATCGGCGCGCGCAGCACCTGTTCGAACACCAGGTCGGCGCGATGGTCCGGGTGCAGTCGAGCGCCCAGGTCGGCCAGCCGGCACGCGGCCGAGGCCAGGACGGCGTCACGCTCGCCGAAACAGGGCGGCAACTCGGAGAAGGCCGGCGCGAGCCACGTGTCGAGCGCCGCGCCCAGCTCGTCGGCCACGCCTTGCCTGGCCCCCAGCGAGGCGCAGCCTTCGATCAGCGGATCCAGGCGGCGCACGCCGGGGGACATGGCCTCGAACAGCAGGCCCTCGCGCACGCCGTAGGCCGAGATCTCGATGCGCTTGAGGTCCAGGCTCTCGATCAGCTGTTCCAGCACCACGGCGGCGTAGGGCAGGGTTTCCGAGCGCTTCTTGCTCATGCCCTCGATGCGCTCGAGCGAGCTTTTCGACTGGTGCGCGACCAGCCGGGCGGCGTCCAGGGCCTCGGCGCGACTGATGCTGTACTGGTGGACGACGTGCAGCGGATAACCGCTCAGCCGCATGTGCAACAGGGCCAGGTTCCGCCAGGCGCCGCCGACCGCGTGGAAGACATCGGTCTTGAAGGCCTGCGCCACCGGAGCCAGGCGCTGGGCGCACAGTCGCCGCACCGTCTCCAGGTCGAAGCCCTCCGACAGGCCCAAGCTGAACGGGCCCAGGGGCAGGGTGACGCCCAAGCCCGCGCCGGTGGCCTCCAGACGGATCAGCTCCAGGCTGGCGCCGCCCAGGTCGCCGACCACGCCGGTGGCGTCGGGCGTGCCGGCCAGAACCCCGACGGCGGCGTAGCGGGCCTCTTCCTCGCCCGACAGCACGCGGGTGGTGAAGCCGGTCTCGGCCTGGATCTGGCGGACGAAGTCGGCGCCGTCCTTGGCTTCACGCACGGCGGCGGTGGCGGCGATGAAGGTCTCGGCCGGCTTGACGGCCTCCAACACGGCCCGGAAGCGTTTCAGCGCCGCCAGGGTCTGGGCCACGCCCGCGGGGTTCAACTTGCCGCCGTCGCCGAGGTCACGGCCCAGCCCCGCCAGGACCTTCTCGTTGAAGACGGTCCAGATCGCGCGGCCTTCCAGTCGGTACACCACGAGGCGGACCGAGTTGGAGCCGATATCGATAACGGCCGCGTCGCGCGGCGCCGCAAAAGGCATGGGGGTGGTTTAGCGCATTGGGCGGGGAGGGGAAGGCGGCATGGGTAAAAAGCTTTCGCGCTCCACAGTCAACGCATCTGGGGGACCAGCGGAACCGGCTCATCCAGCGTTTGCCGGCAGGCGCGCAGCCGCCAGCCCGCCGAACCCTTCTCATAATAGCAGGACCCGAAGCTGACGGGATGGCCGTCCGCGCGGCGGCCGCCCTTGGTCATGGCGTAGCGCCGGTCAGGGCTGATCAGCAGGTGCTCGACGACGCCGGGGCCCTTCGCCGGACACCGCCCCCACGAGCGGCTTTGGGCCGTGAGCTGCCAGGGCGGGCCGTAGATCACGCCGGACTTGAACAGCGCTCGCTCGCGCGCCTTGGCCCAGACAACATCGCTGGCGTCGCCCAGCTGGGTGTCGCCGGGCACGCCGGGCAAGGCGAAGATCGCGCAGATCTCGGCCTGTTCGGCCGGCCGCGGTCCGCAGCCGGCGACGCTCAGCGTGGCCAGGAGAACGAGAGCCCGTTTCACCCGCGTCCCTAACCGCGCCACTAACCGCGCCTGCGCGGTCCCACGTGGTCGAACGCCTGCGGCAGGTCCTTCACCTTGTGGCCCCGGCCCGACAGGCTGGGATTGGTCATGAAGTACTCGTGGGCCGAGAAGGCGCCCTTGCGGTCCCAGGCCGGGTCGCGGGCGTAGTGGCCCTCCGGGTCCAGGTTCCAGCTCTGGGCCTCGTCATTGAGGTTGGCGACCATGATCTGGTTCAGCACCTGCTGGTGCACGGTGGGGTTCTCGACGGGCACCAGGCTCTCGACCCGGCGGTCCAGGTTGCGCGGCATCCAGTCGGCCGAGCTGATGAAGACCCGGGTCTGCGGGCTGGGCATCGGGCCGCCGTTGGCGAAGGCCACCACGCGGGCGTGCTCCAGGAACCGTCCGACGATCGACTTGACCCGGATGTTCTCCGACAGGCCCTTGATGCCCGGGCGCAGGCAGCAGATGCCGCGCACGACCAGGTCGATCTGCACGCCGTCCTGGCTGGCCGAATAGAGGGCGTCGATAATCTGCGGATCGACCACGGCGTTCATCTTGGCCCAGATCGCCGCCGGCTTGCCCTCGCGGGCGTTCTTGGCCTCGGCCGCGATCATGGTCAGCAGGTCGGGCTTCAGCGTCTCCGGCGAGAAGCTCAGCTTCTCCAGGCCATGGGGCTGGGCGTAGCCGGTGATGAAGTTGAACAGCTTGCCTCCGTCGCGCCCCAGGGCGGGATCGCAGGTGAACAGGCTGAGGTCGGTGTAAACCCGGGCCGTCTGCGGGTGATAGTTCCCGGTGCCGAAGTGGCAGTAGGTGCGCAGGGCCTCGCCCTCGCGGCGCACCACCACCGACAGCTTGGCGTGGGTCTTCCAGTCGACGAAGCCGAACACCACGTGGACGCCGGCCCGCTCCAGATCTCGAGCCCACTTCAGATTGTTCTCTTCGTCGAACCTGGCCTTGATCTCGACCAGGGCCGTGACGTTCTTGCCGTTGTCGGCCGCCTCGATCAGGGCCGCGACGATCGGACTGTCCTTGGACGTCCGGTACAGGGTCTGCTTGATCGCCAGCACGGCGGGATCGCGGGCGGCCTGGCGCAGGAACTGGACCACCACGTCGAAGCTCTCGAACGGGTGGTGGACCAGAATGTCCTTCTCGCGGATCGCCGCGAAACAGTCGCCGCCGTGGTCGCGCACCCGCTCGGGGAAGCGGGCGTTGTAGGGCTTGAACTTCAGGTCCGGACGGTCCGGCGGGATCAGTTCGGCCATCTGGGCCAGGCCGAGCTTGCCGTCGACCAGGATCACGTCCTCGGGCTGGGCGCGCAGGCCCTCGATGATGAAGTCGCGCAGGTCCTGCGGCATGGTGGTCTGGATCTTGACCCGCACCACGCGGCCCAGCCGACGCTTCTTCAGCCGCGCCTCGAACTCGCGCACCAGGTCCTCGGCCTCTTCCTCGATCTCCAGGTCGGAGTCGCGGATCAGGCGGAACAGGCCGCGGCCCTCGACCTCGTAGCCGGGGAACAGGTGGCCCAGGAACAGGATGATGAAGCTTTCCAGCGCCACGATCCGCCGCTCACGCTTGCGCGTGCTCTTGGCCGGCGCCTGGGAGAGCTCCCAGAACCGCTGCACCTGGCTGGGCACCGGCACCAGGGCGTACAGGTGCTTGTCGTCGGCGATGCGGCGCAGCTTCAGCGCCAGACAGAAGCCCAGGTTCGGGATGAACGGGAACGGGTGGGCCGGGTCGATCGCCAGGGGCGTCAGCACCGGGAACATCCGGGTCAGGAAGATCTCCTCGGCCCGCTCGCGGTCGGGGCCGACGATGTCCTTGGCGTCCAGCAGCTTGAGGCCCTCGCCCCACAGCTCGGCCCGCACGCCGCTCCAGATCCGCTGCTGCTCGGCCATCAGCTCGGCGGCCGAGGCGTTGATCCGCGCCAGTTGCTCGCCCGGCGTCAGCCCGTCCTGGCTGACCACCCGCACGCCCTCGCGCACCTGGCCCTTCAGGCCGGCCACGCGCACCATGTAGAACTCGTCGAGGTTGTTGGCCGAGATCGACAGGAACCTTAAGCGCTCCAGCAGCGGGTGGCGCGGATTGGCGCTCTCCTCCAGAACCCGCACATTGAAGGCCAGCCACGAGGTCTCGCGGTTGAAGAACCGCTCGGGCGACCCCGCCAGCTCCTCGTCCAGCCGCAGCGCCGCCAGGTCCGGCGCGGCCGGGGTCGGCGCGGCGGGCAGGTCGAGGGCTGTGGCGTCGTCAGGCATGGGGGGCTCCGGGTTTACCGGGTACAGAGTGACGGAGGGCGGTGACAGGAGCAAGACATCGCCCACCCCTTCCTTCCCCCTTGATGGGGGAAGGTGGCCGCGAAGCGGTCGGATGGGGGTGACTACGGCGGCGGATCCAGGCGGGCCGGCAGGCTTGGCCGGCTCGGCATCACCCCCATCCCCAACCCTTCCCCCATCAAGGGGGAAGGGGGCTAATCCTCGTCTTCGGGATCCCCAAAATCCAGCACCGCCAGGGCCAGGGCCTTGTTCACCTCGCGCCCCTGCTCGATGGACGCCTCGTCCAGGGCCGCCACGGCCGCCAACGCCGCCGGCGCCGAGCGGGGCAACCGCGCCATCAGATAGGGATACAGGTCCGCCGCCGGCCGGATGCCCGCCGCCTCGAAGCCGCGCCGCAGCACGGCCTCCAGAACGACGTC
>Ga0101941_1000462_pt1 | contig 70292 bp, 64 predicted proteins | sample DewCreD2012metaG_3_FD_75242 | JGI IMG/M metagenome (GOLD analysis project Ga0101941, IMG submission 75242) | Hot spring sediment bacterial and archeal communities from British Columbia, Canada, to study Microbial Dark Matter (Phase II) - Dewar... ... | reverse complement strand
TTAGTGTTCAGGGCGCTGGAAAGGTTGGAGTTCTTCGTGGCGCTGGCGGGGATAGACGCCGCTGGATCCCCCTAAACGCTAACCCTCTCCCATGGGGAGAGGGAGGGGCCCATTGCGCAGCAATGGGAGGGTGAGGGGGTAAAACGCCCGACGGCGCGCCGGCAGGGCGTTCGCGTGAAATTGGACAGGGTGTAACCCCTCTCCCTCCCACGCCTACGGCGCGGGTCCCTCCCTCTCCCTCTGGGAGAGGGTTCAAGAAGGCCGGCTCCACTTCCGCATCCGCCCGCAGCGGCGAGGCCGCGCCTAGTCGCGCCAATAAAAGCCCCCTTCGTGGCCTTCCAAAAAGCGTTCAGCCAACTCCCATGGCGTCGGGCAACCAAAATTGTCTTGTTCACTCCGAGCAGAGTCCGATTGCACGAGAGCTTTGCTTTGTGCAACCTTGAGGCGTCACCCATCAAGGGGAGCGCTCACCATGACCATTTCGCATGGCCTTCGTCGCTTTCCCGCAATTGGCTTTCTGGGCTGGGCTATCGCGATTGGGGTGGTTTCCGCGCCCCATTCGGCCAAGGCTGCCGAGAGCTTGGATTTACCAGCGCGGTGGCACGTCATCGTCAGCCCGTATGTCTGGACCGCTTCGCTGAAAGGCGATGCGTCTCTAGCGGGCTTGAACACTGAGGTGGACGTGCCCTTCTCCGACATCGTCAATCATCTGGACCTTGCCCTGATGGGCAATGTCGAGCTGACCAACGGGGTGTTCGGCGTTTATGTCGATGGTCAGCACGTCAGCACCAGCCAGGACGAGCAGGTGCTAGGTCAGAACGTTGGGTTGAAAGTGAAGACAACCTCGGTGTCGGCTGGCGTTTTCCTGAGACTCTACGAAGTTGAACTCCACGGTCAGACGGTCAGTGGCGCGCCGCGCCGGTTCGCGATCGAACCCACGGCCGGGGTGCGCTGGACTAAGCTCCAGGCCGATGTCCGGGCCTTGGGCCAGGACGTGGGTAAGAGCGCCGACTGGAGCGACCCCTTTATCGGCGTGCGGTTAACGTCCGATCTTTCGGCGCGCTGGAATCTCGCCGCCGAAGCTGATCTGGGCGGCTTCGACGGCGCCAACCACAGTATCAACGCCCAGGCCTATCTGGGCTACCGCACCCGCATGCTCGGGCGACCGGCGTTGCTGCGCGCGGGATACCGCTATCTGTCGTTGGACTATGAAACCACCGACTTCACGGGCGGTCGCTTCCGCTGGGACGTCAAGCAGCAGGGACCAGCCCTGGGCGCCTCGATCCGATTCTGAAGGACTTCAGGAGGGCTATCGATGTTCGAGTGCAGTACCGTGAAAGACGGGCGGGCGACCTGCCTCTGCCACACCCCAGCCTTCGCCAGGCTCAACCAGAGCCTCGAAGCGCGGTTCTCACGTCGAGCCTTTCTGGCGGGCGGAGCGGCCGCCGCCGGCGCCTTGTCGTTAGGCCAGGCCAGCGCCTCTGTTCCCGAGGCGCCCAAGGCACCGATCGCCTTCACCAACATCCGCCTATTCGACGGCAAGTCCGAAGGCGCCCGAACAGGTCAACGGGTGATTGTCGAGGGCGGGAAGATCAAGGCGGTCGAGCCGGATACCACGACCCCGCCCACCGGCGTCCGGGTGATCGACGGCGGCGGGCGCACCCTGATGCCCGGCCTGATCGACGCCCACTATCACATCATCATGGCCACGGTGCCGATCACCGCCTTGCTGACGGCGGACGTCGGCTATCTGAACCTGTTGGCGGCAGGCGAGGCGGAGCGGACCTTGATGCGAGGCTTCACCAGCATCCGCGACATGGCCGGACCAAGCTTCAGTCTCAAAAAGGCCATCGACGATGGGAGCATCGCCGGGCCGCGCATCTGGCCGTCGGGGGCGATGATCTCGCAGACGTCCGGCCATGGCGACTATCGCTTTCCCTACGAGATTCCCGCCGCGCCGGGCGCGCCGCTCAGCCGAGGTGACGCGATTGGCGGCGGCGCGATCGCCGACGGCCCGAGCGAGGTGCTCAAGCGGACCCGCGAGCAACTGATGCTAGGGGCCAGCCAGATCAAGCTAGCGGCGGGCGGCGGCGTGTCCTCCAACTACGACCCCATCGACGTGGCGCAATATACCGAGGCCGAGTTTCGCGCCGCCGTCGATGCCGCCGAGAACTGGGGCACCTATGTCGCGGTTCACGCCTATACGCCGCGCGCGATCCAGACGGCGATCCGGGGCGGCGTGCGATGCATCGAGCACGGCCAGTTGATGGATGACGCGACGGCCAAGATCATGGCCGACAAGGGGATCTGGGCCAGCCTGCAGCCCTTCCTCGACGATGAGGACGTCACGCCGTTCCCGGCCAATTCGCCAAACCGCGCCAAGCAGATCCAGATGACCGCAGGCACCGACACCGCCTACGGCCTGGCCAAGAAGTACAAGCTCAAGACCGCCTGGGGCACCGACACACTGTTCGACGCCAAGCTGGCCACGCGTCAGGGCGCACAACTGGCCAAGATGACCCGCTGGTACTCGCCAGGCGAGGTGCTTCACACCGCTACGGGCGTCAACGCACAACTTCTGGCGATGTCGGGGCCGCGCAATCCCTACCCGGCGGCGATCGGCGTGATCGAAACGGGAGCCTATGCGGACCTGCTGTTGGTCGAGGGCGACCCTACGCGAGACATCAATCTTGTGGCGGATGCAGCGAAGAATTTCCTGATCATCATGAAAGACGGTCGTATCTTCAAGGATATGCTGTCTGGAGCCTGACCTATTAGCGCTGCCTTGATTCAGACGTCCGATTCCCCTCCTGAATGGTCCGTCGATCAGTTCACCTTTCCGGCCAAATCGCCCTACGGTCGCGCTACCGAAGCAATGGATTTGGACGTCCGCTCAGGGTCGGGTGCAGAAATGAGGGCCGCGCCTACAAGCGCGCCATGCCAGCGAGCGGACCTGGCGCAGGTCTGTTCAGGGTGGGTTGCGGACGCTCAATCGGGAACGCGGCGCAGGAGACTGTCCGGCGCCCGCGCGTCCGAGCCATCTTCAAACAAGAGCGCACACGGCGCCGGAAGGGACAATATTCGCCGGGCTATGTCGGCAAGGCTCAACGCCATTCGTCATAGGGTTGGAGGAGACGTTCCGATGCTAACCCTACCGAAGATAATCGACCGCGAAGCTGCGCGTTACGTCGCCGTCCGCCTTCCCGTCACCATCCCCTTCGGTGACGACATGGATCCCGCTTTCGACGAACTGTTCGCCGCGTTTGCCGGCGTCGGCGTCGAACCGGATGGAATGGAGTTCATCAAGTTCAACCTGATCGACATGCCTCGCCTCGAGATCGAGGTGGGACAGACGACCGATGCGGCTATCCCGCTTTCAGGTCGCTTGGTGCAAGGCCATTTGCCTGGAGGGCGATATGTCAGCCTGGCCTATACCGGTCCCTACGAGGACCTGTTGGATGTGACCGCCATGCTCGTCGGATGGGCCAAGGAAAAGGGCCTGAAATGGGATAGCGTCGACACGCCCGGTGGCGAGAGCTTCGCATGTCGGTTGGAGGTCCACGACAACAACCCATCCACCGAGCCCGATCCAGGCAAGCTGCAGACGAACCTACTGTTCAAGCTCGCAGACTAAGCTTGTCCGCCCGGTGGCGTTGTAGAAGCTTCGCCTTAAAACGGGCGGAAGGCTGGATTGAAAAGCTCCTCACGAAAATCCGGCGATGTGCCGAGACGAGCTGCGCCGTCCCTGATTCGCTGTTCGAGATCGCTCATGGGGGATGTTGGCCGACCGTGGGGAAGGTCCGCTCCGGGTCGAAAGCCGACCCTCGCGAACCACGCCCGGGTCGAACCCTACTCCGCCCGCCAGTCGCCCGACTTGCCGCCGGTCTTCTCGACCAGGCGCACGGCCTCGATGACCATGCCCTTCTCGGCGGCCTTCAGCATGTCGTAGATCGTCAGGCAGGCCACCGAGACGGCGGTCAGGGCCTCCATCTCCACGCCCGTCTGGCCCTTCAGCTTGACCCGGGCCATCACCGCCATCCCGCCCTCGGCCGGCTCGACCGAGACCTCGACCTTGGACAGGGCCAGGGGATGGCACAGCGGGATCAGGTCCGAGGTTTTCTTGGCCGCCATCACCCCGGCGATCTCGGCCACGGCGCGGACGTCGCCCTTGCGGCCGGTTCCGGAAATGGCCAGTTCGAGGGTCGAGGGGCGCATGCGCACGAAGCCGACGGCGATCGCCTCGCGGACCGTTTCGGCCTTGTCGGAGACGTCGACCATGCGGGCGCGGCCCTGGTCGTCGATGTGGGTGAGACGGGTCACTGTTCCAGCAGTCCTATTGCTCTAGGAGTCGGGGCATCAGTTCGACCATGTTGCAGGGCTTGTGGCGGCTGTCGAGCTGGGCCGCGATCACCTTGTCCCAGCCGTCCTTGACCGCGCCATTGCTCCCCGGCAGGCAGAACACGAAGACCCCGCCGATCAGGCCGGCCGTTGCCCGGCTCTGCAGGGTCGACAGGCCCACCGAGGCGTAGCTGACCAGGTGGAACACCACCGAAAAGCCGTCGATCCTCTTGTCGAACAGCGGCTCCAGGGCCTCGACCGTGACATCGCGGCCGGTCAGGCCGGTGCCGCCGGTGCTGACTATGGCGTCGACCTGACCGCCGGCGATCCAGTCGCGCACCGTCCGGCGGATCGTCTCGATGTCGTCGCGAACCACCGCCCGGCCCGCCATCTCGTGGCCGGCGGCCTTCACGCGATCGATCAGCAGCTGGCCCGAGGTGTCGGTGGACTCGTCGCGGGTGTCCGACACGGTGAGGATGGCCACCCGCACCGGCTTGAACGGAAGCTCCGGCTTGATACCGCCGCCTGGGATGAGACCCGCCGACATCGTGTTCTCCCGTCTTAATCCCAACGCTCGGCGTCGGTCCTATCCCGAGCCGTCGGCTCGATCCAGCGCTCGCCGTCGGGGCCGTGCTCCTTCTTCCAGAAGGGCGCGCGGCTCTTGAGATAGTCCATCAGGAAGTCGCAGGCCTCGAAGGCGGCGCGGCGATGGCCCGCGGCCGTGGCCACGAAGACGATGGCCTCGCCGGGCTTGATCCGGCCGATGCGGTGGACGATGCGGTAGTCGTGCAGATCGAAGCGGGCCTTGGCCTGTTCGGCGAACTGGGCGATCGCCGCGTCGGTGAAGCCGGGATAGGCCTCCAACTCCAGGATCCGGGCCTGGCCCTGCTCGGCCCGCGCCAGGCCCACGAAGCTGGCCACGGCGCCGGTCTCGTCGCGGCCGGCGCAGAAGGTCGTCACAAGGGCGCCCGGCTCGAAGGCCTCGGCGGTCAGGCTTATGGATGGAAAGGTCGTCATCCGCCGCTCATCGGCGGCAGGAAGGCCACCTCGGTCGCCGCCGCTAGCGACGCCTCGCCCCGGACGATGGCCTTGTCGACCGCCACCTGCACGCCGGGGCCGACGAGGGCTTCGGCCAGGTCCGGATCATCGGCGGCCAGGGCGGCGCGAAGGGCGGCCAGGGACGATGCGTCCACGGAGCGGTCGCGCCAGCCGGCCTGGTCGGCCAGGCGTCCGAACAGCAGCACCCGCGCCATGCCCTAACCGCCTGTCGTGGACATGTGGCGGGCCACGGCCGGGCGGGCGCCGTCGATCTGGAAGTCGTGGCCCAGGGGCTTGACGCCGATGGCCGCGAAGATCGCCCGCTCCAGGCCCGCCTCGTCGGCGCCGCCGCGGATCACCGCCCGCAGATCACTGGCGTCGTCGCGGCCCAGGCAGGTGTGCAGGGTGCCGGTGCAGGTCAGGCGAACCCGATTGCACGCCTCGCAGAAATTGTGGCTCAGCGGCGTGATCAGGCCCAGCCGCCCGCCGGTCTCCTTGACCCGGACATAGCGGGCCGGACCGCCGGTGGCGTAGGCCAGGTCCGTCAGGGTCCAGAACGCCGACAGGTCGCGACGAACGTCCTTCAGCGACAGGTACTGGTCGGTGCGATCCACCTCGACCTCGCCCAGGGGCATGGTCTCGATCAGGGTCATGTCGGCGCCCAGGCCGTGAGCCCACTGGATCAGGGCGGGCAGCTCCTCGGCGTTGTCGTGCTTCAGCGCCACGGCGTTGATCTTGACCTGGATCCCGGCGGCCAGGGCCGCGTCGATCCCGGCCAGCACCTTGGACAGATCCCCGCCCCGGGTCAGCTTGCGGAACAGGTCGGGCTTGAGCGTGTCGAGCGAGACATTGATCCGCCGCACGCCCAGGCGCGCCAGATCCGCCGCGTGGCTCGCCAGTTGGGTGCCGTTGGTGGTCAGGGTCAGCTCGTCCAGGGCGCCGCTGGCCAGGTGGCGCGACAGCCGCTCGACCAGGGTCATGATCCCCTTGCGCACCAAAGGCTCGCCGCCGGTCAGCCGCAGCTTGCGCACGCCCAGACCCACGAAGGCCGAGGCCAGCTGGTCCAGCTCCTCGAGCGACAGGACCTCGGCCTTTGGCAGGAAGGTCATGTGCTCGGCCATGCAATAGGTGCAGCGCAGGTCGCAGCGGTCCGTGACCGAGACGCGCAGATAGGTCACCGCGCGGCCGAAGCCGTCGATAAGGCGCGGAGAGCGGATGACCGCTTGCGCGGGGCTGGCGTCATAGGGCGTCATGTCTGCGAACAAGATAGGCGCGGGACGACATGGCGGAAAGAGAAAGCGCGCGGTGCGACGCCGTGATCCTCGCGGCGGGCGCCGGGCGGCGCTTTGCCCAGCAGTCGGGGGGCCGCAAGCTCCTGGCGCCGTTCGAGGGCCGTCCGCTGGTGGCCGGGGCCCTGGACGCGGCGTTCGCGGCTCCGGTTCGCCGGGTGTTTCTGGTCACCGACGGCGACCCCGACCTGGCCGGGATCGCCCGGGATCACGTCCGGTCGCTGGGTCGCGAGGATGATTTCGACGTCGTCGTGGCGGCCGACGCCGCCGAGGGCATGGGCGCCTCGTTGCGCGCCGGGATCGACGCCTTGCCGCCCGGCTCGGACGGCGTCTTCGTGTTCCTCGGCGATATGCCGCGCGTTCCGCCCGATCTCGCCCTAGATCTGGCCCGGGCGCTGGTCTCCGGCGTCGACGCCGCGGCGCCGTGCTTCGACGGGCGGCGCGGACATCCGGTTCTGTTCGGGAAGGCCTGCTTTTCCGCCCTGCGAAACCTGGGCGGCGATGTCGGCGCGCGCGAGGTGCTGGCCGCGCTGGGCGAGCGGCTGGCGCTGGTCGACGGCCGCGACGCCGGCGTTCTCTTCGATGTGGACCGGCCCGAGGACCTGGCCTGACCCGTCAGGTTTCCGCGTGGCGGCGACGTTCGCGCCAGCCGGCCCAGGCGCCGAAGCCGATGCACGCCAGGACCCCATAGCTCCAGATCGTCATGCTGACCCTCAGGGTGTTCAGGCTCACCCGCAGATCGATCATGACCGCGATATGGGAAGCGACGATGATGATCACGAAGGCCGAGGCGATCACCGTCCAGATCCGCCGGCTGCGAATCGAGATCCAGACGAAAATCCCCAGGGCCAGGATGTCGATCGCCAGGATGCCGTAGTCGGCATTGTAGGCGTCGCCGCTGTTCACCAGCAGCGAGCCAAGCCAGGAGGCGAGAAAGACAGCGCCGCTCCAGCGCGCGGGCTGATCGCCGCGCCACATCGCCAGTCCACAGACCACGGTGGCGATCAACAGGGAAATGAGGGAGTGAATCTGCAAGATAGTGGCGCCCGACTAGGATCGGGCGCCACCATGCCTCAGGCGCGACGGGCCGGGAAGCAACCTTCGGTCACTCAGTGCCGGGTCCGGCGACCCTCCCAGAGGATCGTCTTCACCTCTTCGATGATGCTCAGCGCGCCGTCGGCGTCGCCGGCTTCGTCAAGCGCGACCAGTTGAGGAATCAGCACCGAAAGGATGCGGCGCTGAACCGGACCCAAAGTCCGCAGGTGTCGACGGAATTCGTTCAGTTCATCGAGTGTGGCGTCCTGCTGCGGCTGGACGATCTGGGCGGTGCTCATTGCACACCTCTCAACAGGGCGACTCGCGCCGTGAACGGACTAGAGACGGAAGATCAGGCCGCGAGGCCGCCGGGGACCGCGTGCAATCCGCTGGTGCGCGGCGGCTCCTCGGTCTTGGGCATGTCGCCGATGGCCAGGGCTCCGCATCCGATCTGGCTCCGTACGGTGGCCAGGGCGCTGTGGGTCTCGATGATCGTCCGGCGGGCGGACACGATGTGGGCCAGGGTCTCGCCGAGATTGGCGACGGCTTCCTGGCCGATCACGGCCGACAGCTTGGCTTCCAGTCGCAGGGAGGGGAGCAGGCCCATCAGTTCGGCGGTTTCGCGCAGGGCGGCGTCGATCGCGGCTTCGGCGCGCATCAGTTTTTCAGCGCCGGCTCGAGCAGCTTCGGTACGTTTCATGGCATGACTCTCCCGTTCGCACGGGTGCCCCCCGCACGTTCAAGTCGATGAAAATGTTTCTGGAAGTTCGGCGCTCAGTGCGCCGGGGGCGGGCTCCAGCCCTCGCGGAACCGCTGAAGGGCGTAGAGGAATTCATGGGCGCCCATCGTGACCGCCGCGAGCAGGATTCCGCCCAAGGTGGCGACGGCGAGGATCAGCCCCAGCCATTGCAAAGGAGTCAGGTCATCACGCCAGCTCCTTCCATGCGAAGCGGCGTGTCGTCCGCCAGGAAGGCCGTCGCGGCCAAGACCCTCAGGAGCAGCTTGCCAGGGGGATCCCCCGCCGCCTGCGCCTTGCGCAGCGCCGAGACCGTCTCCGCCACCAGCCGACCGCGCTCCGGCGTTCCCGCCATCAGGGTCAGCCCCTCTTCCAGGGACTGCCAGCTTGCGATGAAGAAGGCCGAGGCCGGGTTCGGACTGTTGGTGGAAGATTTCGTCATGGCTGCTCTCGCTGTTGAAGCGAGAAGAGACCCCTGACCGGGCCATGGCTAGGTCAGCCGATTGCTTACGGTAGTCATTACCGGGGTCGGTTTCCCAGGCGATGAACGCCAGGGCGGCGTCGCGACGGTTCAGGCCGGCCAGACGGCGACGCGCGCTGAGCACATGCATCTCGACCGTCTTGGGCGAGAGTCGCAGCAGGCGCGCGATTTCCTTGGACTGTCGATGCTGAGCGATAAGCCGCAGAATCTCTCGCTCGCGAGGAGTCAGCCGCTCGAAGCTCAGGTTGTCGCCGGAGTCCACCATTCCGCTAAAATGGTTCGCGGCTCGCCTTCCGTCCAGCAAGACTTGACTGAATGCGTCATCGGAGAACGCGTTACATCAAAATCACATCGAATTTCGCTACGCGGTGGCCCGGCGATCGCCGCCGGGCGATCGTCAAGCCTCGGCGCGAACGAACGGAAGGCGGCTGGTCGCGGTCTTGGAAAGCGCCAGAAGCGCGTTGGCCACCGCCGGGGCGATGACCGGCGTGCCCGGTTCGCCCACGCCGCTGGGCGGATTGCCGGAGGGCACGATGTGGGTCTCGACCGTCGGCGCCTCGTTCATCCTCAGCACGCGATAGGTGTCGAAATTGCTCTGGTCGACGCGACCGTCCGTCAGCGTGATCTCGCCGTAGAGCGCCGCCGACAGGCCGTAGCAGGTGCCGCCCTCCACCTGGGCCGCGACCTGGTCGGGCGCCACCGCGACACCGCAGTCGATCGCCGTCACCACGCGCCCGACCCGAGGCTCGCCATCGACCAGCCTGACCTCGGCCACCTGGGCGACCACCGAGCCGAAGCTCTCATGCACCGCCACGCCGCGCGTGAAGCCCTCGGCTGGCGCGGGACCGGCCTTCTCGACCGCCAGGTTCAGCGCCGCCAGGTGCCGGGCGGCCTCCGGACCGGCCTTGGCGTAGAGCGCCCGGCGATACGCGATCGGATCCTTGCCGGCCTTCAGCGCCAGCTGGTCGATGGTGTGCTCCATGACGAAGGCGGTGTGGGTCGCGCCCACCGATCGCCACCACAGGACCGGCACCCCGCCTTCGGGCAGGGCCAGCTGGGCGTCGACGATCGGCGTGGCCTTCAGATAGGGCGAGCCGGCCGTCCCCTCGATGGCGGTCTGGTCGGGGCCCTTCGAGGGCATCGGCGAGCCCTTCATGATCGACTGGGTGACGATGCGGTGCCGCCACGTCGCCGGATAGCCGTCCTTGTCCAGCGTCACGCGCACGGCGTGGTGGACCAGCGGCCGAAAGAACCCCGCCCGCATGTCGTCCTCGCGGGTCCAGACCAGTTTCACGGGTCGGCCGCCGCCGACCTTCTGGGCGATGTGCACGCACTCGGCCACGTAGTCGGACTGAAACAGGGCCCGGCGTCCGAACGACCCGCCCGCGAACAGGGTCTCGATCTCGACCGAGCCGGGCAGGGTCTTGACGATCTTGGCCGCGTTCATCTGGTCCAGGGTCTGGGCCTGGGAGCCGTGGATCAGCTTGACCTTCATGCCGTCGACGATGGCGACGCAGTTCATCGGCTCCATGGTCGCGTGGGCCAGATAGGGGAAGTCGTAGGTGGTCTCGAAGACCTGGGCGCCTTTTCCGGCCGAGGCCGCCGCCGCGTCGCCCTTGGACTCGAACGCTTCCCACTTCAGGTCGGCGGGTCCCTTGCCGGCGGCGATGTCGCGCCAGTGCTGGGCGATCGCCGTCGAGCCGCGGGTCTCGGCCTTGCCCTCGTCCCACTCGATCTTCAGGGCCTCGCGGCCCATGCGGGCGGCATGGGTGGTGTCGGCCACCACCGCGATCCCGGTCGGGATCTCATAGACCTCGACCACCCCGGCCACCTTCTTGGCGTCGTCGCCGTTGAAGCTCTTCACGGTCGCGCCGAAGCGCGGCGCATGGGCGACCACCGCCACCAGCATGTCCGGCAGCCGCACGTCCTGGGTGTAGACCGCCGTGCCGTCGCTCTTGCTCTGGCTGTCCTTGCGCCGCACCCGGTCGGTGCCGATCAGGGTGAAGGTCTTGGGATCCTTCAGGGTCGGGGTCTCGGGCGGCGTCACCTTGGCGGCCTCGGCGATCAGCTCGCCGAAGCCGGCGCTCTTGCCGCTGGCGTGGCCCACCACCCCGTCCTTGACGGTGATCTGGCCGGCGGGGACGTTCCAGCGGGTCGCCGCCGCCTGCACGAACATCGCCCGCGCGCCGGCCCCGGCCTTGCGCAGCTGCTCCCAGGAATTGGCGATCGCCGACGAGCCGCCGGTCAGCTGGATGCCCATGCCGCCGTTGGCGTAGAGCTTGGCGTTGGCGGGCGCGTGCACCACCTTGACCCGGCTCCAGTCGGCGTCCAGCTCCTCGGCGACGATGGCCGCCAGGCCCGTGTGGTTGCCCTGGCCGAACTCGATGTGCTTGGACAGCACCGTCACCGCGCCGTCCGGATCGATCTGGATGAACGGCCCGAAGGCCCCGGGCTCGACCTTGGAGCCCGCGCTCATCAGGTCGGCCGGCGAGCAGCCGACCACCAGGGCTCCGCCGACCAGGGCCGCGCCGACCACCACGTCGCGACGGCTGACGTCTCGCGGACGCAGCAGCTTCTGGAACCGCGCGCTCATCGGCCTGCTCCCCGACCGGTCGAGCCCGAGGCGGCCGCGATGTCGTCGTCGATGTCTTTCGAGGCCATGGGCTTGCCATTCCCTTGGGCCGCGGCGGGCGCGGCGACCACCGGGGCCGCGGCTAGTCCGGCGGCGTCCTTGATGGCGGCGCGGATGCGCTGGTAGGTGCCGCAGCGACAGATATTGCCGCTCATGGCGTTGTCGATGTCCTCGTCGCTGGGCGACTTGGTTTGCGCCAGCAGGGCGGCGGCCGACATGATCTGGCCCGACTGGCAGTAGCCGCATTGGGGCACGTCGTGCCTGACCCAGGCCTGCTGCAGCGGGTGCTGGCCGCCCAGGCTCTCGATGGTGGCGATCTTGGCGCCTTCCAGGGCCGCGATCGGCGTCACGCAGGATCGCACCGGGTCGCCGTTGACGTGAACCGTGCAGGCCCCGCACTGGGCCACGCCGCAACCGAACTTCGTGCCGGTCAAGCCAAGTTCGTCGCGCAGCACCCACAGCAGCGGCGTCTCGGGCGCGGCCTTCACGGCGACCGACCTGCCGTTGATATCCAGCGTCGACGTCATGGCGCTCGCCTCCTAAACGAAAACGGGGTCCAGCAACCCAGCTTGACTGAATCTAACACTGCTCAAACCCAAACCCGCCAGTGAAATCTTGAGTGAGGCAGGCTAGCCTAGCCAGGACGTTCGTTGTTTCGGTCAGGACCGCGCCTTGGATTCCTTCCCCGCCTATTTCCCCTTGGCCGGCCGCAAGGTCGTGATCGCCGGCAGCGGCGAGGCCGCCGACAACAAGGCGCGACTGTTCGACGGGTCGCCGGCCACGCTGGTGCGGGTCGAGGGCCACGCCGCCTTCCTGCCGGGAACCTATGCCGGCGCGGTGCTGGCCTTCGTGGCCGGCGACGACGAGGTCTTCCTGCAGAGCGCGGCCAGCGCCGCTCGGGCCGCCCGGGTACTGGTCAATGTCGTCGACAAGCCGGCGATGAGCGACTTCAACACCCCGGCGGTGATCGATCGCGGCGAGGTGGTGCTGGCCGTGGGCACCGGGGGCTCTTCCCCAACCCTGGCCACCAAGCTGCGCAACGACATCGAGGCCCAGGTGCCCGAGGGCTCGGGCCGGGTCGCCGCCTTGCTGCGCAAGTTCCAGGACGAGGTGCGCGGCGCCCTGCCCGCCATGCACGAACGGCGCGCCTTCCTGCGCGACGCGGTGGTGGGCGAGGCCGCCCAGGCGGCCATGGCCGGCGACATGGAAAAGGCCGGCCAGTTGTTCCGCCAGGCCCTGGCCAAGGGCGTGGGGCGCGAGGGCAAGGTGCGGTTCATCGCCGGCAAGGGCCCTTCGGACCTGCTGACGTTACGGGCGCTTCGCGCCCTGGGCGCCGCCGACGTGCTGATCGCCGACGAGGGCGCCGACCCGGAGGTCCTGACCATGGCCCGCCGCGACGTGCACCGGCTGGAGGCGGCCGAGACCACCGCCGAGACGCTGGTCTCGCTGGCCCAGGAGGGCAAGCAGATCGTCCGCCTGGTGGTGGCGCCGGTCGATCCGGCCGTGATCCAGGCCCTGGCGGCGGCCTCGGTCGCCGTCGAGGTCCTGATGGCGGCGCCGGCCTCCTAGACGTCGCTAGTCCAGCGACCGGTCCTTGGTCTCCGGCAGCAGGAACAGGGTCGACAGCACGCTGATCAGGGTGAAGAACACCGGGTACCAGAGCCCGGCGTAGATATCCCCGACCGCCGCCACGATGGCGAAGGCGCTGAACGGCACGAAGCCGCCGATCCAGCCCGTGCCGATGTGGTAGGGCAGCGACAGGGCGGTGTAGCGCACCCGGGTCGGGAACAGCTCGACCAGGGCCGCGGCGAGCGGTCCGTACAGGGCGGTGGCCGCGACCACGAACACCAGCAGGACGCCGAACACGCCCCACCGGTTGATCCGCGCCGGATCGGCCGAGGTCGGATAGCCGGCCTTGACCAGGGCGGCCTTGATCGCGGCCTCGCCGGCCGTCTTCACCGCCTTGGCCTCCGCGGCCGGCAGGCCCTTGGCGCTCCGCGAGACGATGCGGGTCTCCCCGACCTGGACGACCGCCGCCGAGCCGGCGGGACCGGCATGGTTGGCGTAGGAGATCCCAGCGTTGGCCAGGGCGCTCTTGGCGATGTCGCAGGACGAGACGAAGGCGGCCTTGCCGATGGGGTCGAACTGCAGGGCGCAGTCCCTGGGGTCGGCGGTGACGGTGACGGGAGCGCGGGCCGAGGCCTCGGCCAAGGCGGGATTGGCGGCGCGTTCCAGCAGGTGGAACCCTGGGAAGTAGAACACCAGGGCCAGGGTCATGCCGCCCAGCATCACCGGCTTTCGACCGATCCTGTCCGACAGCCAGCCGAACACGATGTAGAACACCGCGCTGACCGCCGTGGCGGCCATCATCAGGCCGTTGATCGTCGCCGGCGCGACCTTCAGGAACTTCTCCATGAAGGTCTGGATGTAGAAGAAGGTCGTGTACCAGACCGCGCCCTGGGCCGACATGACCGCGAAGAAGGCCAGCAGCACCAGCTTGAGGTTCTTCCATTGTCCGAAGGCCTCGGCGTAGGGCGCCTTGGACGCCGAGCCCTCTTCCTTCATCCGCGCGAAGGTGGGGCTTTCGCTGAGCTTCAGGCGCATCCAGACCGAGATCGCCAGCAGACCGAGCGAAACGGCGAAGGGGATACGCCAGCCCCAGGCGTCGAACGCCGCCGGCCCGGCAAGGCCGCCCACCAGCCAACGGGTCGCCAGGATGACCAGTAGCGCCGCGAACAGGCCCAGCGACGCCGAACTCTGCACCCAGGCGGTCGAGCGGCCGCGCTGGTCCGCCGGCGAATGCTCGGCCACATAGATCGCCGCCCCGCCGTACTCGCCGCCCAGGGCGAAGCCCTGCACGCACCGCAGCAGGATCAGCAGGATCGGCGAGATGATCCCCGCCTGCTCGTAGGTCGGCAGCAGGGCGATGGCGAAGGTCGCCCCGCCCATCAGCAGCACCGTGGCCAGGAACGCGCCCTTGCGGCCGGCCTGGTCGCCGATCTTGCCGAACACCAGGGCGCCCAGCGGCCGGAAGGCGAAGCCGACCCCGAACAGGGCCAGGGCGGCCACATACCCCGCCGTCTCGGACAGACCCGTGAAGAAGGTCCTGGAGATCACCTGGGCCAGGCTGCCGAAGATAAAGAAGTCGTACCACTCGAAGGCGGTGCCGGCGGACGAGGCCGCGACCACCGTGCGCATCGAGGTGCGATCCTCTCCTTGAGCCTGGGCCGTCATGCGTTGGTTTCCCCCGTGTTCTTGGGAGAATGCTTAGCGTGGTTTCAGGCGAGGCGCCTAGGCCACCGCCGCCTCTTCCACCTCGCCGCCCGCCAGCCGGATGATCTCGCCGATCAGGGCGGCGGGCGAGATCGGCTTGGCGGCGACACCGTCCATGCCCGCGGCCAGATAGGCGGCGCGCTGGTGCGACAGGACGTTGGCGGTCAGGGCGATGATCGGCGTGCGGGCCGCGGGCCCCGGCAGGTTGCGGATGCGGCGGGCGGCCTCCAGCCCGTCGATGCCCGGCATCTGCACGTCCATCAGGATCAGGTCGAAGCCCCGCGCCGCCGTGGTCACGCCGTCCAGCCCGTCCTCGGCCGTCTCGACGCGGGCGCCCAGCTGTTCGAGGATGCGGCGGGCGACCAGGCGGTTGGTGGCGTTGTCCTCGACCACCAGGATCTTCAGGCCCTGGAGCAGGCCGTCGGCCATCTCGGGCTCGGCGGCGCGCGCCTGGGCCGGCGGGGCGGCGATGGTCAGCAGGAAGGTCGAACCAACGCCTTCGCGGGAGGTGAACTCGACCTCGCCGCCCATCATCTGCGCCAGGCGCCGGGTGATGGCCAGGCCCAGGCCCGAACCGCCGAACCGGCGGGTGGTGCTGGCGTCGGCTTGCTGGAAGCGTTCGAACAGCCGCGCCTGGGCCTCGGCGGCGATGCCGACCCCGGTGTCGATCACCTCGAAGGCCACGCGCGGCGCGTCTCCGGCCAGACGGCGAACCCTCAGGGTGACCGAACCGGTCAGGGTGAACTTCACGGCGTTGCCCACCAGGTTGAATAGCGCCTGGCGCAGCCGGCTGGGGTCGGTGAGGATCAGTCCGACATCGGGCGCATCGACCCGCAGCTCCAGCCCCTTGTGCTCGGCCTGGGCGCGCAGCAGCCGCGCGACGCTGATGGCCAACTCGCTGGGATCGACCGCTTCCTGGATGACGTCCAGCCGTCCGGCCTCGATCCGCGAGAAGTCGATCACGTCGTCCAACAGGGTCGACAGCATGCGTCCGCAGGCCAGGGCCTCGCCCAGCAGGTGGTCGGCCTCGCCCGGCAGCTTCTCGCGCTTGAGCAGGTGCATGACCCCGAGCACTCCATTCATCGGCGTACGGATCTCGTGGCTCATATTGGCCAGGAACTGGGCCTTGGCGTCATTGGCGGCCTGGGCGGCGCGCTCGGCCTCGACCAGGGCCAGTTCGGCGCGCTTCTTGTCGTCGATGTCGAGGATCAGGCCGAACGCCTTGCGGATGCGACCGCCGGCGTCCGTGCGCACCTCATGGAAGATGCGTATCCAGCGTTCGTCGCCGTCGGGGGTGATCACGCGCACATCGAAGGAGCGCCCCTTGGCGCTGAGATGTTCCTCCCCGTGGTTCCGCCAGTCGGCGGCGTCGTAGACCGCGGTCACATCGTCGGGGTGGATCATCGGCCAGACGGCGCTGCGCACGTCGTCATAGGTGACCCGGCGGCCCAGGATGCGATGGAATTCCGGCGAGCCCCAGAAGCTCTTGCCCGCGTGGTCGATCTCGTAGACCCCGGCCTGGGCCGCGCCGAGGGCCACCCGCAGCCGCCGGGCGTTGGCGCGCGCTTCGCGACGGGCCTCCGACAGGGCCGTGACATCGTCCATATAGGTGATGACGCCGACGATCGCGCCCTCCGCGTCGCGCCAGGGCCGGGCCTCCCAGCGCAGGGTGTGGCTGCGGCCCAGGCCGTCGTGAAGCTGGTCCTCGCGCCGAACCACCGTCTCGCCGGTCAGGGCGCGTTCCACGGCCCTGACGAAGCGCTTGCGCGTGCCGGAGGTCAGCTCATGCAGGCTGCGCCCGATGACCCCCTCTTCGGTGGCCTGGAAGATGTCCAGGAAGCGCGGACTGACCACCCGCAGGCGCAGGTCGCGGTCATAGAGCGCCACGGCGAACGGGGCTTCCTCGACCAGCCGGCGGGCCTGGCGCTCGCCCCAGACGGCCGCGTCGCGGGTGCGGGCCACGTCGGTGACGTTCTGGGAGATGCCCTTCAAGGCGAACAGGCCGTCGGCGCGCGGCTCGGTGCGGAAGGTGGCGCGATAGGTGAACCACTGGTCGCGGGCCCCGCGCAGGCGATGCTCGATCGTCCCCCCCTGGCCCGAGCGCACCGCCCCGTCGAAGGCCGCCCGCAGCGCGTCGCGCTCGGTCGGGTGCAGGTGCTCGTAAAACTTGTCGGGTTGGGCCACATCCTCGGGCTCGAGGCCGGTGGCGGCGAAGATGTCGCGCGACCACTCGATGTGCTGACCGTCCGGCTCGTAGCTCCAGACGCCGATGCCGGCCGAGGACGCCAGCAGGTCGCGGGTCTGACGCGCGGCGGCGATCTCGGCGCGGCGGGCCATGTCGGCGGTGACGTCGCGCAGGGCGCCGATCATCTCGCCGTTGGGGCCCAGGCGCGAGCTGCCCTCCAGCCAGATCCAGCCGCCGGTCTTGCAGGTCACCTTCAGGCGATTGAAGGCTTCGCCGGCGGCGCGGATCAGGGCGGCGGTCTCGATGAAGTCCTGGCGAGAGTCCGGATGCACGAAGCGCAGGGCGGGCTGGCCGATCAGATCCTGGCGGGTCCAGCCCGTCACCCGCGTCCAGGCCGGATTGACCGTCGCGAACCGTCCTCTCGACACCACGGCGAACAGGTCGTGCGAATGGTCGAAGAACCACCGCGCACTTTCCGCGTCGCTCAATCGCGAGGGTTTCGAGGGCGAGGTCATCGCGGCTCCGAAGGATGGAGGCCGGATGGTGAAGCTGAAGAGTAAACTTATGGTTGGCGCTGGAGATCATTGTTCGCCGACCACGTGTCCGCAAGTCCGGCGCTGGCGGCGGCCTCGGGAAAGCTGGGCTCAACCTTCACCGCGAAACGGTGTACACAGCCGCGTCCGCGTGACTGGCGATCACAGGGAGCACCCTGAGGGAGCGCGGGCGTCACGAGCCGTTCGCCTGGGCGCCCATCCGTCAGTCAAGGAGCTCGCCCATGCCCGAAGCCAAGACCTGGATCGCCTTCTGTCTCGTCTGCCTGGGCATGGCCCTGACCCCCGGGCCCAACATGCTCTACCTGGTCAGCCGCTCGATCTGCCAGGGTCGCTGGGCCGGGATCGTGTCGCTGATCGGCACGGGCGCCGGCTTCATCGTCTATCTGGTCTGCGCGGCCCTGGGCATCACCGCCCTGCTGATGGCCGCGCCCATCGCCTACGACATCCTGCGGTTCGGCGGCGCGCTCTACCTGCTGTGGCTGGCCTGGCAGGCGATCAAGCCCGGCGGCGCCTCGCCGTTCCAGGTGCGGCAACTGCCCAAGGACAGCCCCGCCAAGCTGATCAGCATGGGCTTCCTGACCAACCTGCTGAACCCCAAGGCGGCGATGCTTTACCTGTCGCTGCTGCCCCAGTTCATCGACCCGGACCGGGGCGCGATCTTCGGCCAATCCCTGGCCCTGGGCGGCAGCCAGATCCTGATCAGCCTGACCGTCAACGGCTGCATCTGCCTGGCGGCCGGCACGATCGCCGGGTTCCTGGCCACGCGCCCCAGCTTCGCCCTGATCCAGCGCTGGCTGATGGCGACGGTGCTGGGCGGCCTGGCCGTGCGGATGGCGACCGAGGCGCGGCGCTAGGGTCTCCTCCTTAATACTCCACTCATCCCGGCGAACGCCGGGACCCAAGCGGGGTTGGCCGCTCCAGGCTCAGCGCGTAAGGACGGACTCGGCTTGGGTCCCGGCGTTCGCCGGGATGGGCGGAAGTGAGGGCGGCATATGGCTAGGTCGAAGTTCACTGGAATCACCGCCGCCCTGGCTCTCGCCGCCCTGGCCCTGGCCGGCGCGGCCCAGGCGTCCAGCCTGAAGGCCTGCGCCGTTCCGCCCAGCGTGATCCCGGCCCCGTCCGAGGTCCCGCCCGCCGACGAGATCCATACCGACATCCCCACAGCGGCCTATCTGCTGGCCCTCTACTGGTCGCCCGAGGCCTGCCGCGCGGGCATTCCGGAGTCGGACAAGGTCATCCAGTGCCAGACCAACAGCTTTGGCTTCACGGTGCACGGCCTGTGGCCCAACGGACCGGACAAGGTCCACCCGCGCTACTGCAAGCCCAGCCCGCCGATGAGCGCGAAGACGGTGCTGGCCAACCTGTGCATGACGCCTTCGCCCTGGCTGCTGCAGCACGAGTGGCAGGCGCACGGGACCTGCCAGTGGGACACGCCCGAGGCCTATTTCAAGAAGACCCGCGAGGTGCGTGAGCGCCTGAAGATCCCGGACCTCAAGCCGGGACCGTCCGGGACCATGACCGGGGGCGAGATCCGCCAGGCCTTCCTGAAGCGCAATCGCGGCATGACGGCCGAAGGCCTCAACGTGCGGGTCAAGCAGGGCCGCCTGACCGAGGTGTGGGTCTGCATGGATCTGAAGTTCAAGCTGGCGGCGTGTCGCGGCGGGAACGGAGCGCCGGACGCGGCGACGATCGTTGTGACGCCGAAGCGGTAGGGGGCTGGTGCGCTCACCGCACCCCCACGCCCGTCATCCTCGGACTTGTTCCGAGGACCCCTCGTTAAGCCGAGCTGTCGATCCAAGCCAGGCCGCGAACGCAACGCCCCACGGATCATCGTTCTTCGCGGTTAAAGCAGGGATCCTCGGAACAAGTCCGAGGATGACGGCTGTAGGGTGACAGGGCTCGTGTGCGTCCTGATCCGCCGTCGGCGGACAGGCCCCGCCTTAGATCCATGGAGGCGAGCTTGCTCTGGGGTCAGGCCGTATCAAGGACCGGCCTCCGGCCGGCCGCGCCGCGGCGGCGCCTAGCGCCGTCCTTGACACGGCCTGACCCCAGAGCTCCGATCCGCCAAGGATTTAAGGCGGGGCCGCACCCGCGGTGCGGATACTGTTTGCGCAGGTCGGCGGCAAGCTCGGTGGCGACATCCAGCCACCTCCCGACGCCACAAAGCCCGTGACCAAGTTCATCACACGCTCTCAGTGCCGCAAGGACTTCGAAGACCGCCACGCGAAGCCCCTCAGATCGAAGCTTATTCGCATTCCTCGCGAGGTCCGTAATGGCTCTTGAAGTCGATGGAAAGTTCGCCTTGTCAGCCAAGTGAGACCCCTGAAGATACCCATGGGATCAAGGGGTGCGAGGCGTGGCGTAGGTCGTCAAATTGGGCTGATCCCAAACGCAAAACGGGCGGCCCCTTTCGGAACCGCCCGCTCGCTAGCCTAGGCCGTGAAAGACGTCGTCACCCTCAGGTGTTGACGGCTTCCTCCGGGGTCACGCCTTCCTTCTTGGTCAGGTCTTCGCCAGTTTCCTGGTCGACAACCTTCATCGACAGCTTGGTCTTGCCGCGATCGTCGAAGCCGAGAAGCTTCACTTTGACGATCTGGCCTTCCTTCAGCACGTCCGACGGCTTGGCGACGCGTTCGTTGCTGATCTGGCTGACGTGGACGAGGCCGTCCTTGGCGCCGAAGAAGTTCACGAAGGCGCCGAAATCGACGACCTTGACGACCTTGCCGTCATAGATCGCGCCGACTTCAGCTTCCTGGGTGATCGACTTGATCCAGTCGATGGCGGCCTTGATCTTGGCGCCGTCCGAGGCCGAAACCTTGACCGTGCCTTCGTCGTTGATGTCGACCTTGGCGCCGGTGGTGGCGACGATCTCGCGGATCACCTTGCCGCCGGTGCCGATCACTTCCCGGATCTTGTCGGTCGGGATGGTGATGGTTTCGATCTTCGGCGCGTAGTCACCGACTTCTTCGCGCGGCGCGTCCATCGCCTTGTTCATCTCGCCGAGGATGTGCTCGCGACCGCCCTTAGCCTGGGCCAGCGCTTGCTTCATGATCTCTTCGGTGATGCCGGCGATCTTGATGTCCATCTGCAGCGAGGTGAGACCCTCGCTGGTGCCGGCCACCTTGAAGTCCATGTCGCCCAGGTGATCTTCGTCGCCCAGGATGTCGGACAGAACGGCGAAGCCGTCCTTTTCGAGGATCAGGCCCATGGCGATGCCCGAGACCGGACGGATCAGCGGAACGCCCGCGTCCATCATGGCCAGCGAGGCGCCGCAAACCGTGGCCATCGAGGACGAGCCGTTCGACTCGGTGATCTCGGAGACCAGGCGGATGGTGTAGGGGAAGTCTTCCTTGGCCGGCAGCATCGGGCGCAGGGCGCGCCAGGCCAGCTTGCCGTGGCCGATTTCGCGGCGGCCGGGGCTGCCCATCCGACCGGTCTCGCCGACCGAGAAGGGAGGGAAGTTGTAGTGCAGCAGGAAGGATTCCTTGTAGGTGCCTTCCAGGGCGTCGATGAACTGCTCGTCGTCGCCGGTGCCCAGGGTGGCGACCACGATGGCCTGGGTTTCGCCGCGCGTGAACAGGGCCGAGCCGTGGGTGCGCGGCAGGATGCCGACTTCACCCAGGATCGGACGCACCTTGTCGACGGTGCGGCCGTCGATGCGGATGCCGGTGTCGAGGATGGAGCGACGGACGATGTCGGCTTCCAGTTCCTTGAACACCGAGATCAGCTTCAGCGGATCGATGCCGGCCGGGTTGGTGTCGCTCTTGGCGAAGGTGTCGACGGCCTTGGATTTGGCGGCCGACAGGGCGGCGACGCGGTCGCCCTTGGCGCGGATGGTGTAGGCTTCGGCCAGGTCCTTGCCGACGGCCTTCTTCACTTCGGCCTTCAGGGCGTCGGTGTCTTCCGGCTGGAAGTCGAAGGCTTCCTTGGCGGCGTGTTCGGCCAGCTCGATGATGCCGTTGATGACGGGCTGGATCGACTTGTGGGCGAAGGTGACGCCGCCCAGGACGATCTCTTCCGAGAGCTCCTGGATTTCGGATTCGACCATCATCACGGCGTCGGCGGTGCCGGCCACGACCAGGTCCATCTTGCTTTCCTTCAGCTCGTCGAGCGTCGGGTTCAGGATGTATTCGCCGTTGACGTAGCCCACGCGGCAGCCGCCGATCGGGCCCATGAACGGGGCGCCGGAGATCACCAGGGCGGCCGAGGCGGCGACCATGGCGACGATGTCGGGATCGTTCTCGAGGTCATGCTGCAGCACGGTGCAGACGACCTGGACTTCGTTCTTGAAGCCCTTGACGAACAGGGGGCGGATCGGACGGTCGATCAGGCGGGAAACCAGGGTTTCCTTTTCCGACGGACGACCTTCGCGCTTGAAGAAACCGCCCGGGATCTTGCCCGCGGCGTAGGTCTTCTCGATGTAGTTGACGGTCAGCGGGAAGAAGTCTTGACCCGGCTTGGCCTTCTTGGCGAACACGGCGGTGGCCAGGACGACGGTTTCGCCCATGGTGGCCAGAACGGCGCCGTCAGCCTGACGGGCGATGCGACCGGTTTCGAGGACCAGGCTCTTGCCGCCCCACTCGATCGTCTTGCGCATGATTTCGAACATATTTGCTTCTTTCGGTTCCGAAGGACCCATTTCCTTCAGGACGGACAGGGGCGGGCGGCCGAGTGGCGGTCCCGAGGTTTCCTCATCCAGTTCGACAGGCTCCCGACGATCGTGATCCTCGGACGTACATTCGGTCCCGCGACGTGCGGTCCCGCAGCGGTCATCCGTTCCAGCCTGTCTTGAAACGGCGACTAAAAATGCATTTCGCCGCCCTACGCGAGTAGGGCGGCGAAATTGCGCCTAACTTAGCGGCGCAGACCCAGCTTCTCGATGAGAGCCGTGTAACGGCCCAGATCGGACTTCTTCAGGTGGTCGAGGAGGCTGCGACGCTGGGAAACCATCATCAACAGACCACGACGGCTGTGGTTGTCCTTCTTGTGGGTCTTGAAGTGCTCGGTCAGGTTGGCGATGCGCTCGGAGAGGATCGCGACCTGGACTTCGGCGCTGCCGGTGTCACCCTCGGTGCGGGCGTGTTCGGCGATAAGAGCGGTCTTGCGCTCGGCAGTGATCGACATCGGGTTGTCTCCGCTCAGGTGAGTTGGAAGACCCGCACCGGATTGAGCTTTCCGGCGCGCATCTCGCACAAGGCCACCAGCTTCCCTCCGGACATGGCGGAAACGGTGCGATCACCGGGCGTGAGCTCGGTTTTCAACGATTCCACCTGCCTTGGGAGCAGAACGATGGCGCGTCCTTGCGCAAGCCGGAAGGCGTCTTCATCGGTCACGGCCAGCGCCGGGATGTCGTCCAGCGCGGTCTCGACCGGAAGCAATGCCTCCGACAGGCGCGCCTCATAGCTCAAATTCTCCAGAGTTTCCAGGCCTATCGCGGAATCCTCGCTGAACCGGCCGACTCGTGTCCGGCGAAGCTGGTCGACATGACCGCAGGCGCCGAGCGCCGCGGCCAGGTCGCGGACCACGGCGCGGACATAGGTGCCCTTGCCGCATTCCATCTCCAGCTCGATGTGATCGGCGTCCGGCGCGGCGCTGACCCGCAATGTGTGAACCGTGACCTTGCGGGTCTTCAGCTCGAACTCGACCCCCTCGCGGGCCAGGTCGTAGGCGCGTTCGCCATCGACCTTGATGGCCGAATAGTTCGGCGGAACCTGGTCGATCTCGCCGATGAAGGCGGGAAGCGCCGCCTCGACCGCCTCGCGGGTCGGGCGCACGTCGCTGGCCTCGGTGGTCTCGCCCTCGCGATCCAGGGTGGTGGTCGAGCGGCCCCACTGGATCATGAAGCGATAGGCCTTGTCGGCGTCCATCAGAAACGGGACGGTCTTGGTCGCCTCGCCCAGGGCCAGCGGCAGGATGCCCGTGGCCAGCGGATCCAGCGTGCCGGCATGTCCCGCCTTCTGGGCGTTGAACGCCCGGCGCACGCGCGATACGGCGGTGGTCGAGGTCAGGTCGTAGGGCTTGTCCAGACAGATCCAGCCGGAGATGGCGTCGCCCTTCTTGCGGCGGGCCACCTAGCCTTCCTCGTCGTCAGCCACGTCGGACAGGCGGCGCACGTCTTGCGCCACGCGCGGGTCGGCGAACAGGCGGTCCATGTAGGTGGCCGAGTTGAAGGTCTCGTCGTGCAGGAACTTCAGTTCAGGCGTGAACTTCATATCGATGACCCTGGCCAGGCGCCCGCGCAGGAACTTGGTCAGGCGGTTCAGGCCGGCCACCACCTCGGCGGGACTGCCCGGCACCACCACGGTGCGCGACGGCGAGGACGCCTCGCGCTCGACCTGCGGCGTGATGCTGGCCCCCAGAGGCTCGACGAAGCAGACGGCGTGCTTGAGGTCGGCGCTCATCCGCACTTCGGAGATGGTCACCGAGATACCCGCCAAGGCCGGATCGACCAGATCCTCCTCGCGCAGGATCTCCACCAGGGCGTGGCGGATCAGCTCGCCGGCCCGCAATTGACGTTGCGACGGACCCACGGGCCCGCTCTTCTTGTTTTCGGAATGGCGCTTCATGGCGCGGTCGCCTCGATGCCCGGCCGGCGGATCGAACGCCGGTAGCGCGGGGAGAAATGGAAGGCGGGGTGTCTAGGCGCGTGGGCGGCAAAAGTCCAGTGCGGGGACCATCTTAGGTCCTACTGCCCTCTCTTTGATCCGCTCATCCCGGCGAATGCCGGGACCCAGATGGAAAGGTGGTGTGACTGGCGCCAAAGGCGTTGAGCGCTTCCAATCATACTCTCCGCCATCGCATCTGGATCCCGGCATTCGCCGGGATGAGCGGATTGTGCGCCCGCCCCCTCAGGCGCCCGTCCGTTCCTTGAAGAAGTCCAGCACGCGACGATGGACCTTCAGGGTCTCGCCGTTCGGATCGGCGCGATCGAGATGGATGGTCAGGACCGAATGGGGGTCGCGGCCCGTGCCTGTCTTGGCCGAGGCGTCGGGCAGGGTGTGCAGTTCGGCCCGATGGCCCAGCTCGCGCTCCAGGGTCTGGAAGCGGGCGCAGGGCGAAAGCTTGTCGCCCGCGAACCGCAGGGCGATCAGCGACAGGTCCTCGGCCGCCATCCGCGCCTTCACCACGGCCAGTTCCTCCGGCGAGCAATCCAGCTGCGCGCCGTGCTTGCGCCCCGCCGGCAGGGAGGGCTCGGCCAGGACGGGAGCGACCACGGACGGCTCGGTCATCATCGCCAGGGCGAAACCGCCGGTGAAGCACATGCCCACCGCCCCCACGCCCTTGCCGCCGCATTCGGCGTGGGCCTTGCGCGCCAGGGCTCGCAGCCAGTCGACGAACGGACTGGAGCGGCCGCCGGACCAGATGGCGAACTCCCGACCCACGCAGGCCAGCTTCAACATGGTGGCGGTGATGTAGAGATTGCTGGACGGCTTGCCCGGCTCGCCGAACAGGCTGGGGCAGAACACGGTCATGCCCTCGGCCGCCACGTCGCGGGCGAAGTCCAGCACGCCAGGGTGCAGACCGGGGATCTCGTGGATGACGATCACCGCCGGCCCGGAGCCGATGCGGTAGACCGGCCGCGTCCAGCGACCGTCGGAAAACTCGAACTTCGTGAAGCCCGCCAGCGCGTCGCCCATGCCCGCCCCCTGTGCCGTTCGGGTGAGCATGGCATGAAAGGGCCGCCCTGGCGTCAAGCGCGTCGATCGCCCAGGTTGCGCGGGCGCGAAGGGCGGCTTACCCCTTCAAGCTTGAGTTTAAGGAGGCGGCGCTTGTTCTTTTTCTGGTGGACCGGTCGGGGTTATCTGGCGCTGTTGAGCCTAGTGGGCGTTTTCGGCCTGTTCGGGGCGCTGTTGACCCTGGCGTTCGGTGAACAGATCTTCGACACCGCGCCCTGGCTGTGGGCGATCGGCGCGGTGATCGCGGCCGTCGTCAACTGGGTGGTCGGCTGCCGGATCAATCGACGGCCGCTGAAGGTTCCGCGTCCAAGCCTCTGGAAGAGCCGCCTGACCTACCGCCCGCGCAACCGCTTCATGGGCCTGCCGCTGGAGGTGTGGTCCGCCCCGATGATGCTGCTGGCCATGGTGATGCTGGTGCGCGGCTTGCTGCCGGCCTAGCCGGGCCCGTTGTCGGCCCAGTCCTCCATCGGATCGGGCATGCTGCCGCTCGGGATCTTCCACTCGCCCCGATACGAGAAGTCCAGGGTCCCGCACAGCCGGGCGGGACCGCCCTTGGGGCCGTCGCCGAACGCCTGGACCCGCAGGTCGCGATGCACGGCGAGTTTGCTGAAGCTCAGCCACAGGCGTTTTGCGCCCGGACAGAAGGCGCGGATGTAGATCCGGCCCTGCTCGAACTTGGGATCGATCTCGTACAGGGCCGCGTCGGCGTCGACCCCGCTCATGCCGCCCAGGCCGCCCGGACCCAGCTCTTTCTCACGACCGCCGATCAGCCGTCCCTGCACCGGCACCCCGGTGGCCAGAACCTTGATCACCCGGGTTCCGGTCAGTTTCTTGTCGAACAGCACGGTCAGGCCCGCTCCGGTCAGCCGCTTGGCGTCCGCCGAGATCGGGTCGTAGGAATACATCTTGCGCTCGGCATGGGCCGCGCCCGCCGCCCCGGCGGCCAGCCAGGCCACGGCCAGTCCCAGCGCGACCTTCAGGCCCGTCTTGCGAGCAGTCCCCGACACCCCCGCCCTCACAGCTTCAGACGCAGCTTCGCCGTTTCGGGGTCGAAGCCCGACAGCCGCCAGGTCCCGCCTTCCAGCGTGAAGGTCAGCAGGCATGGGCCGTCCTTGGACTTGGCGGCGCAGACCTGATCGGAGCCGATGTAGCGCAGGCCGGCGGCGATGCTGATCCGGTCGGGGATCGGCTTGTCGGGCGTGTAGCCGTAGGAGTTGGCCGCGTAACGGAAGGTCTCGGGGCGGACCAGGGCCTCGCCGGCGAGGTCAGCGGCCGGACCGGCCAAGGCGATGGCCGCGGCCTGCCAGCCGCCGCCCATGCTGGAGTCGCGCGCCTTGCGCACCAGCTGGCTCTCGATCTGGGCCTTCAGGGCCGGCCGATCGACGCGGGCGTCGAACGCGGCGTGGTCGTTGTTGCGGATCGCCACCAGCAGGGCGTGGACGTCGCCGGCCGCGTCATAGCGGGTGGCCGTGGCGCAGGCCGACAGCGAGACGGCGGCGAGGGCGATGGCGAGAAGGGCTCGAATGCGCATGAGGCTAGGGTTAAGCCTGAAATCGGGCGAATTCCAGTCCGGCTTCAGACGGTGAGAACATCCACGCCGCGCCGTCGCGCCGCCGCGATCAGGGCCGCGTCACACGAGGCCAAGGCCGCGCCAAGACGAACCGCGAGCTCAAGATAGGAGGCGTCATAGGGAGTCAGGTTTTCGACGTCCGACAGCGCGAGTATGTCGTTCCAAGCGCGCGCATCGGTTTCGAGGTCGGTCGTGATCGGTAGTCGTCGCAGATCGTCCAGCGCCTCGCGGGCGTAGTCCTCGGTGCAACGACGACGACGGACAGACGTACGCAGGCCATTGGCGACCTCCAGTCGCCAGATGCCGGGTACGGTGGCGCCGGACTCCACGATCCGGGCCATGAGGTCGGCGGTGGCCTCGACGCTTTCGTCCTCGAAAAGGCAGGCCAAGGTCATCGAGGCGTCCAGCACGAAACTCAACGACGGCCCTCGTCGATCAACTCCCGAAGCGTGATGCCCGCCCGGGTCTTGCCTCGCCGGTTCGCGATGATCCGCTGGACCGCGGCCAAGGCTTCGGTGCGCGCTTCGCCTCTGGCGTCTGAGCGCCGAACGACGATGTCACCGTCCCTCAGCTCGATCTCGACCTGCTCTCCATCCGCGAGGCCCGACGCCTGGACGACGTCCAGCGGCACGCGCAGCGCCAGACTCTTCCCCCATCGGCCCACCGTGACCTTGGTCATCTCACTCTCCCGCACAGAGATATCTCATGATATCCCAGCCTTGGGCCTAAGTCGATATAATCCATCGAAACGAAAAGGGGCGCGGACCTCGCGGCCCGCGCCCTCTATCTCGCGAAGCTCCGGCGGACTTTAGTCGAGCTGGCGCTTGATCTCCTCGACGGTGAAGCACTCGATGGTGTCGCCGACCTTGATGTCCTGGAAGCCGGCGAACAACATCCCGCACTCTTGGCCGGACGGGACCTCGTTGACCTCGTCCTTGAAGCGCTTGAGGGTCGCCAGGGTGCCCAGTTCCAGAACGACGATGTCGTTGCGGATGATCCGGACCTTGGCGCCCTTGCGGACCACGCCCTCGGTGACCTTACAGCCGGCGACCTTGCCGATCTTGGAGATGTCGAAGGCTTGCAGGACTTCGGCGTTGCCAAGGAAGGTTTCGCGCTGGATCGGGGCCAGCATGCCCGAGAGCACGCCTTTGATGTCGTCCAGCAGGTCGTAGATGATCGCGTAGTAGCGGATCTCGACGCCTTCGCGCTCGGCCAGCGCCCGCGCCTGGGCCGAAGCCCGGACGTTGAAGCCGATGAGCGGCGCGCCAGCGCCCTTGGCCAGCATCACGTCGCTTTCGCTGATCGCCCCGGCGCCCGACAGGATGATCCGCGCGCGGACCTCGTCGGTCGACATGGCGTCCAGCGAACCGATGATCGCCTCGGCCGAACCCTGCACGTCGGCTTTGATGACCAGCGGCAGCTCGCGGTACTTCTTGTCCTGCAGCTTGGCCATCATGTCGGCCATGCTGGTGGCGCCCGCGCCGACCGGGTGCATCGACTTCTCGCGCTTGAGACGGATGCGGTACTCCGTCAGTTCGCGCGCCCGGGCCTCGTTCTCGACGACCGCGAAGGGGTCGCCGGGCGAAGGCACGCCGTCCAGGCCGAGGATCTCGACCGGGGTGGCGGGACCAGCTTCGGTCAGTTGCTCGTTGCGCTCGTTCAGCAAGGCGCGAACCCGACCGAACTGGCTGCCGGCCACGACGATGTCGCCGCGCTTCAGCGTGCCGCGCTTGACCAGCACGGTCGAAACCGCGCCGCGACCCTTGTCCAGCTTGGCCTCGATCACCACGCCGTCGGCGATGCGATCGGGGTTGGCCTTCAGGTCCAGCACTTCGGCTTGCAGCAGGATGCGCTCGATCAGCTCGTCCAGGCCCTGGCCGGTCTTGGCCGAGACTTCGACGATCTGGGTGTCGCCGCCCAGGCTTTCGACCACGATCTCGTGCTGCAGCAGCTCGTTGGTCACCCGGGTCGAATCCGAGCCCGGCTTGTCCATCTTGTTGACGGCCACGATGATCGGCACTTCGGCGGCGCGGGCGTGTTTGATCGCCTCGATCGTCTGCGGCATGACGCCGTCGTCGCCGGCCACCACCAAGATCACCAGGTCGGTGATGTTGGCGCCGCGAGCCCGCATCTGCGAGAAGGCCGCGTGGCCCGGGGTGTCGAGGAACGTGACCTTCTGGCCATTTTCCAGACGCACCTGATAGGCGCCGATGTGCTGAGCGATGCCGCCGTGCTCGCCGCCGGCCACATCGGCCTTGCGCAGCGCGTCCAGCAGGCTGGTCTTGCCGTGGTCGACGTGACCCATGACGGTGACGACCGGGGGCCGGGGCGCCAGGTGATCGTCGATGTCCTCGGCGCCGATGAAGCCCTCTTCGACGTCGGCTTCCGACACGCGGCGGACGGTGTGGCCAAATTCGGTGGCCACCAGTTCGGCGGTGTCGTTGTCGATGACGTCGTTGATCTTCAGCATCACGCCCTGACGCATCAGGAACTTGATGATTTCCACGCCACGCACGGCCATCCGGTTGGACAGCTCCTGCACGGTGATGACGTCGGGAATGACGACTTCGCGGCTGACCTTGACCACGTCGGCGGGACCGCCGCGGCGCTTTTCCTTCTCGCGTTCACGGGCCCGGCGAACCGAAGCCAGCGAGCGCATGCGGTCGGCGGAATCTCCGTCGCCGGCCACGGTCTGGATGGTCAGGCGGCCTTCGCGGCGAACCGGGGCGCCCTTGGCGCGGCTGACCGCCTTGCCAGGAGCCGCGGCCTTGCGCCGATCGTCGTCATCCTCCGGACGACGCGCGGCTTCACCGCCAGGACGGGGAGCCGAACGCGTGGCGCGCTGGATCTCGGGCGTGGCCGGAGCCGAGGCCGGGACGCCCGGACGGGCGCCGCGCGGACCACCGGGACCCGGACGGGCGCCCGGCGCGGGGCGCGGCGCCAGGGCCGAATAGCGGACGGTCTGGGTCGGGCGGTCGCCTTGCGGACGATCGCCTTGCGGACGATCCCCTTGCGGGCGGTCGTTGCGGAAGCCGCCAGCGCCCTCGGGACGGGGGCCGCGCGGCGGGGCGCCGGCGTCGGGACGCGGGGTGCGCTGGTTGTACGGGCCGTCCTGGCGCGGGGCGCGCTGGTTGAACGACGGGCGGTCGCCCTGGGGACGATCGCCTTGCGGACGATCGCCCTGCGGCGCGCCCGGACCCGGACGGTAGGTGGTGGTCGATGAACGATCGTCGCGGCGGTCGCGGCTGGGCTCGTAGGTGCGGGTCTGGCCGGCGGCCGGAGCAGCCGGACGGGGCGCATCGTTACGGGGCGCATCGCTGCGAACCGGAGCGGCGGGGCGCGGAGCCTCGGCGCGCGGCGCGGCGGGAGCCGGAGCCGGAGCAGCAGCGGCCGTCGGGGCCGCCGGAGCGACAGGCGCCGTCGCCGCGGGGGCGGCCGGAGCCGGCGCAGCCGGCGCGGCGGCGATCGGGGTCGGAGCGGCGGGCGCTTCCGGCGTCGGGCTCGGCGTCGCGGCCTTGGCCGCGGCGGCGGCCTTGGCGGCGGCCTTGGCGGCGGCCTCGCGAGCCGCGGCGGCTTCCGCGGCGGCGCGGGCCTCCGCGGCGATGCGGTCGGCAGCCTGGCGTTCCTGGTGTTGGCGCGCAGCCTCGATGGCGCGCTGGCGGGCCACCATTTCGCTTTGCGACAGACCACCGGCGGACGAACCGCCGCCGCCCGAAGACTGCGGACGCGGCGCGTCGTTGCGGCGCTCGGCCGAGGACGGCGCGGCGAGATTGCCGGCCGGCGGCACGTGCGGACGCACGCGCTTGGTTTCAACCACCACCGTCTTGGTGCGGCCGTGGCTGAAGCTCTGCTTCACGACGCCGGCGCTGACAGACCCTTGACGGGGCTTCAGCGTGATGGGCGCTCGCCCGCCAGGGTTGGAACCAGGCCGACCGTTATCGTTCTCGTCGCTCATGCGCTCGCTTGTACTTCCGCCGGCGTGGGCCGGCCAAAAACGTTTGATCCATGTGAGAAAGGGGCCTGGACGTACTCCCAAAGGAAGCGCGTTTCCCGACCCTTCGCTCAGGAGCGGATCACGCTCCTCATTTCAAGTTCCAGACCTCTGTCGCCGACGAATGAAAGCCATTCGTCGAAGCCAGGGGCCTAGGGCTCCTCGCGCCAACTCGCCGACCAACTCGAGGGAAGGAGTGGGCGGAAGCCTGATAACCGCTCGACGTCCAAAGTCCAGCGATCAGTGCCGCGCCCGGCAAGAAGCGCCGTGTGTATCACATTCTCCCCGCCCAAGGCCAAACCCAATTCGTCGGAGGTGAACATCCCGCAGATTTTGGGGCTGTTCGGGGCCTTGTGGACCGCGGTGAGAATCTTTCGGCGACCGTCAGCGGCGCCGTCGGACGCCTCGATCAGCCAGACGGTCTGTCCCGAAGCCAGGGCCGAGGAGACCTTTTCGAAGCCTGAGATAATCGTTCCGCCGCGCCGCGCAAGTCCCAGCCCGTCCAGAACCCGCTTGGACAGCAGCCGTTCCACCTGGTCGGCCAGATCGGCCGGCGCGGACAGCTTGGTCTTGGCCGAACGCGAGAACAGACCCTTCTTGGCGGCGGTCGTCACCGCCTCGCGGGTGGCGTCCACCCACATGCCGCGGCCGGGCAGCTTGCGCGCCACGTCCGGAACCACCGTCCCGTCGGGCCCCGCCACGAACCGCACCAGGCGCGCCTCGTCGCTCGCCTCGCCCAGGACGATGTCCTTGCGCAGGCGGTTGGCTTCGGCGTGGGTCTTGGCCACGGAGGTCTGGGGCGCGTCGGCGTCGGTCATGAGGGCTCAAAAGGCGCCGGGCCTCCCACTGTCGTGGGAGGCCCGGGTTCTGGATCAGTCTTCCTTGGTTTCTTCGGCCTCTTCGACCGCTTCATCCGAGGTCTCGACTTCGTCCGAAGCTTCAGCCGGCTCCTCGCCCGCCTCGTCCTCGACGAACTCGACTTCCTCTTCGACATATTCCGGCTCGGGCGGAGCCTCGACCCAGCCCATGACGATGCGGGCGCGCATGATCAGCGCCTCGGCGTCTTCCGGCGACAGGTTGAAGCTGTCCAGGATGCCGGCTTCGCGGGTGCGTTCGCCATCCTTGGTCTCGAACCAGCCGCGCAGGTCGTCGGGGATCAGGCCAGCCAGATCCTCGACCGACTTGACGTCTCCTTCGCCGAGGGCCACGGCCACCGGCAGGGTGACGCCTTCGATCTCGAGCAGGCCGTCCTCAACGCCCAGCTCGACGCGCTTGGCGTCCAGGGCGGCGGCTTCCTTTTCCAGGAACTCGCGGGCGCGGGTCTGCAGTTCGTCGGCGGTCTCGTCGTCGAAGCCCTCGATGGCCGCGATCTCGTGCGGCTCCACATAGGCGACGTCTTCCACGGAGGTGAAGCCTTCGGTGACCAGCAACTGGGCGATCACCTCGTCGACGTCCAGGGCTTCCTGGAACAGGGCGGTGGCCTCAGTGAACTGCTTCTGACGGCGCTCGCTCTCCTGGGTTTCCGTCATGATGTCGATCTGCCAGCCGGTCAGCTGGCTGGCCAGGCGGACGTTCTGGCCGCGACGGCCGATGGCCAGCGACAGCTGCTCGTCCGGCACCACCACCTCGACGCGCTCGTCCTCCTCGTCCATGACGACCTTGGAGACTTCGGCGGGGGCCAGGCCGTTGACGATGAAGGTCGCCTCGTCCTCGGACCACTGGATGATGTCGATCTTCTCGCCCTGCAGCTCGGCCACCACGGCCTGCACGCGCGAGCCGCGCATGCCGACGCAGGCGCCGACCGGGTCGATGCTGCTGTCGTTGGAGATCACGGCCATCTTGGCGCGCGAGCCCGGGTCGCGGGCCACGGCGCGGATCTCGATGACGCCGTCATAGACTTCCGGCACTTCCTGCGCGAACAGCTTGGCCATGAAGCCGCCGTGGGCGCGCGACAGCATGATCTGCGGGCCCTTGGTCTCGCGACGGACGTCGTAGATGTAAGCGCGGATGCGGTCGCCGACGTTGAAGTTCTCGCGCGGGATCGACTGGTCGCGGCGCATGATGCCTTCGCCGCGGCCCAGGTCGACGATGACGTTGCCGTATTCGACGCGCTTGACGCTGCCGTTGACGATCTCGCCGGCGCGATCCTTGTACTCGTCGTACTGGCGCTCGCGCTCGGCTTCACGGACCTTATGCATGACGACCTGGCGGGCCATCTGGGTCTGGACGCGGCCGATCTCGAACGGCGGCAGGCTCTCTTCGTAGATCTTGCCGACCTCGGCGTCGCGCCAGGTGCGCTTGGCCGACGACAGCTGGACCTTGCCGATCTCGCCTTCCAGCTCGAAATCGTCCGGCACGACCTCGATCACGCGCTTCTGGGTGGTCTCGCCGGTCTTGGGGTCGATCTTGACGCGGATGTCGTGCTCGGCGCCGTAGCGGGCGCGGGCGGCCTTCTGCAGCGCGTCCTCGATCGCCTCGATGACGACTTCCTTCTCGATGCCTTTTTCACGCGCGACCGCGTCGGCGATCTGCAGCAGCTCGAGGCGGTTGGCGGAGATGCCGATGGCCATGGTCAGTCCTCTTCACTTTCGGACAGGTCAATGTCGTCTTCGGCGTCTTCGCCGAGGTCTTCGTTGTCAGCGTCGGCGCCTTCACCCACGCGGGCGGCGCGCTGTTCAGCGCCCCGCTTCATCAACTGATCGGTCAGCACCAGCTTGGCGTCGACGATCCAGTCGAACGGGAAATAGACGGTGGTGTCGTCCTCGCCCTCAAGGTTGAGGCCCACCTGGCCGTCCTCGACCCCGGCCAGCTCGCCCTTGAAGCGCTTGCGGCCCTCGGCGACGCGGTCCAGCTCGATGCGGACCTCGAGGCCGGCATAGGTGTCGAAATCCTTCAGTCGCGTCAGCGGCCGGTCGACGCCCGGGCTGGAGACCTCCAGCGTATATTCGCCGCTGATCGGGTCGGCGGCGTCCAGGACTTCCGAAATGGCGCGCGACAGCTTGGCGCAGTCCTCGACATTCATGTCGCCGCCGCTGCCGTCTTCCAGCAGCGGGCGTTCGGCCATGATCTGCAACCGGCGCTGCTCGGCCCCGCCCATCAGGCGCAGGCGCACCAGTTCGTAGCCGACGGAATCGGCCACGGGATCGAGCAGTTCGATCAGACTACGGTCTTCCTGCGTCTTGCCGCGCAAAGGGTCTCTCAACTCATTGGGCCGCTCTGCTCAAGCTGGCGAGCGGCCAAAGAAAAAGCGGCAGCCTTTCGGGCCGCCGCTCGAAAGCGCTATCAGCGCTGACGGACGATGTAGGAGCTATATAGCGCGATGTTTGGGCGGGTGGAAGCCCCATCGATTCCGCGCAGGGCGCCTCGAAAGACGTCAGCCAGTAGTCGCCTCCCGGCTTGGACACGGCCGGTCAGGTCGCGCCCCCTTCCGCGCCGCAGCATTTGTGGCCTATAAGCGCCCCGCGCAGCCGCCTCCCCGCGGACCCAAATCTCCTGAAGAAGAGTCACAATGGACCTCTCCAAGATCGCTATCGGCGTTAACCCGCCCTTCGACCTCAACGCCATCATCGAAATCCCGCAGGGCGGCGAGCCGGTGAAGTACGAGATCGACAAGGAGAGCGGGGCCCTGATGGTCGACCGCTTCCTGCACACGGCGATGTTCTATCCGGCCAATTACGGCTTCATCCCCCACACCCTGGCCGACGACGGCGACCCCGCCGACATCATGGTGGTGGGTCCGACCCCGGTGGTTCCCGGCGCGATCATCCGCTGCCGTCCGATCGGCACCCTGATGATGGTCGATGAGGCCGGTTCGGACGAAAAGATCCTGGCCGTGCCGGTCGACAAGCTGCACCCCTTCTATACGGGCGTGAACAGCTGGCGGGACCTGCCTGTCATCCTGACCGAGCAGATCGCGCACTTCTTCCAGCACTACAAGGACCTGGAAAAGGGCAAGTCGACCAAGATCACCGGCTGGGCCGATCTTGAGGAAACCGCCGAGATCATCCGTACCGCGATCAAGCGCCACGACGAGAGCTACTAGGCTCGACGATCACCACGTGATCCTGAAAGGGGAGTTCGCCGGACGGCGGGCTCCCCTTTTTCAAGCCTGGAGCCCAACCCTCCGTTTTCCCGACCTTCGCCGGGAAAACGGAGGGTTGGGTGACTTGCTTCAATGTGAAGCAGCTCGACGCCTAGCCCGCACCGACCGTCACCAGCCAGGCGGCCAGCAACACGACGATGACCACGTCGACGCCCGCGCTGACCGCGGCGAAGCCCTTCAGGAACCGCTTCCGGTGCGCGACCAGCGCGCCGATGTAGAAGAGCTTGCTGGCGATGGCCGCGCCGACCGCCAGGGTCCGCGTCTCGGGGTTGAAGGCCGCCCACAGCAGCATCGCCCCGACCAGGGCGATCAGGAATCCCCAGCCCCGGACCACCAGGTCGACCAGCGGCCCGTCCAGGGTTTCGCCATAGGTGGATTTCAACGCCCGTTTCGGCGCGATCGCGAACTGCAGCATGGTGAAGGTCAGCAGGCCGCTGACGATCAGCACGATGCGCATGTTGTCGATGAGCCAGGTCATGGCCGTTTCCCCCGCGCCCGTCGAGGCGCGGGCCGGTGGTCAGCCTAGACCCTGACGAAATCCAGGAACACCGGCGCGCAGTCGCCCAGCTTCTTTTCCTCGTAGCGGGTGGTCACGTGGTCGGCCGGCGCGGCGTTGCGGTCGGCGTCCTCGTCGGCGAAGCGGAAGGCCGGGTCGGCCAGCACCCGCTCGACCGTCCACTCGGCGTAGTCGGCCCAGTCGGTGGCGAAACGGAAAGCCGCGCCGGGGTTCAGCACCCGCGCCAGCTCGGTCACGAAGGCCGGCTGGATCAGCCGGCGCTTGTTGTGCCGGGCCTTGTGCCAGGGGTCGGGGAACATGATGAAAAGGCGGTCCACCGACGCGTCCGGCAGCCAGCCGACCAGGTCGCGGGCGTCGCCCTCGTGGATGCGGACGTTCTTCAACGCCTGCTCCTCGACGTGGCGCACGGCGCTGGCCACGCCGTTGACGAAGGGTTCGGCCCCGATCACCAGCACGTCGGGACGCTTGCCGGCCTGGGCGGCCATGTGCTCGCCGCCGCCGAAACCGATCTCCAGCCAGACCTCGGTCGCCTCCGGCATCAGGTCGCGCGGCTGGAACGGCGCGGTCGGCGCGGCGATCTGGGGCAGCAGGCTATCGAGCAATGCCTGCTGGCGCGGCTTCACCGGTCGCGACTTCAGGCGGCCGAACGAGCGCAGCGGCCCGTGGGGCTGTTGGGGATGGGTCATGGGCGGGTGTTTACCGGAAATAGGCGCTCAAATGAAACGGGCCCCGATCGGATGATCGAGGCCCGTTCCGATAGATCTGGGAGGGGTTAGGCTTACGCCAGACCCTTCAGCTCCGACACCAGGTCGGTCTTCTCCCACGAGAAGCCGCCTTGATTGTCCGGCGTGCGGCCGAAGTGGCCGTAGGCGGCGGTGCGGGCGTAGATGGGCTTGTTCAGCTGCAGGTGCTCGCGGATCGAGCGCGGGGTGGCGCCGCCGATCAGTTGCGGCAGCAGCTTTTCCAGCACTTCGGGGTCGACCTTGCCGGTGCCGTGCAGGTCGACGTGGAACGACACGGGCTGGGCCACGCCGATGGCGTAGGCGATCTGGATGGTGCAGCGCTCGGCCAGGCCGGCGGCCACGACGTTCTTGGCCAGGTAGCGGCAGGCATAGGCGGCCGAGCGATCGACCTTGGTCGGATCCTTGCCCGAGAACGCGCCGCCGCCATGCGGGGCCGCGCCGCCGTAGGTGTCGACGATGATCTTGCGGCCGGTGACGCCGGCGTCGCCGTCCGGACCACCGATCTCGAAGCGACCGGTCGGGTTGACCAGCCACTGGGTCTTCTTGGTGATCAGGCCTTCCGGGAAGATCGGCAGGATGTGCGGCTTGATCAGGTCCAGCACGCGCTTGGACGTGGCGGCCTTGCCGTCGATCTTCTTGGCGTGCTGGTGCGACACCACGATCGAGACGACGCGGACCGGCTTGCCGGTGGCGTCATATTCCAGGGTCACCTGGCTCTTGGCGTCGGGCTCGAGTTCCGACAGCTCGCCCGAGTGGCGCAGTTGGGCCAGGCGGCTGAGGATGTTGTGGCTGTACTGCAGGGTGGCCGGCATCAGCTCCGGGGTCTCGGTGCTGGCGTAGCCGAACATGATGCCCTGGTCGCCGGCGCCTTCGTCCTTCTTGTCCGAAGCGTCCACGCCTTGGGCGATGTGGGCCGACTGGCCGTGCAGGTAGTTGGCGAACTTCGCCTTTTGCCAGTGGAAGCCCTTCTGCTCGTAGCCGATGTCCTTGACCGCGGCGCGGACCTTGGACTCCAGCGAGCCGAGGATGTCCTTGGTCAGCTGCTTATTGGCGGCCTTGTCGCCGCCCGGCTTGCCGGCCCGCACTTCGCCCGCGAGGACGATGCGATTGGTGGTGACCAGGGTCTCACAGGCGACGCGCGCCTCGGGGTCGGCGCTCAGGAAGGCGTCGACGACGGTGTCGCTGATCCGGTCGGCGACCTTGTCCGGATGGCCTTCGGAAACGCTTTCACTGGTGAAGATGTAGGAAGAACGGCTCAAGGGTCAGCTCCGGACATGACATCGCCCCCACGGACGGTCTGTCCGAGGGACTAGTCGTGAACATATAAAGATATGTTTATGTCCGCAAGCCGCCCCGTCCGGCTTTCGCCGGATCGGTTCGATTCAGGCCGCCGGCTCTTCCTCGACCATGTCCTCGGCCATCGAGCGGACGAGGTCCAGAATGCGCCGGCGCACCCGGGACTTGCCGATGCGCGGAAACAGCGCGGCCAGCTCCAGGCCTTCCGGGGTCATCAGGAAGTCGTGCACGAACTGCTCCGAACCGTTTTCCTCGAAACCCTCGAGGTCGGTCGGATCGGCCAGGCCTTCGAAGAAGTAGGACACCGACGACTGCAGGCTCTTGGCGATCTCATACAGCTTGGAGGCGCTGACGCGGTTGGCGCCGCGCTCGTACTTCTGCACCTGCTGAAAGGTCAGGCCCAGGTCATCCGCCAGACGCTCCTGGCTGACGCCGAGAATCTTGCGACGCATGCGGATCCGGGCGCCGACGTGCAGATCGACCGGATTGGGGGAACGCTCTTGGTCAGAAATCGTGTTCATGCCGTTTCAATCACTGGGGGAGGAAGCCACGGATATCTGGAAGCTTGTCTGTTTCAATTTAGGACTTTTTCCAAGCCCCGACCTCCTGAGACGCGAATCGCGGCGGCCAATGAAACCAAAAGCAGCAATCCGAACGGCCAGTGCCCAAGCTTGGAGAACAAGGTCGGCGAACCAACTTCGCTTACCTTACCGTCGATCACCCCTGATTCGCCAAGTTTCAAGCTGGCGCCGGGCAAAATTCTTCCCCGCGCGTCGATCAAGGCAGAGACGCCCGTGGGGGTCGCGCGAATAAGAGGCTGGCCGGTTTCAATGGCGCGGTAGCTGGCCAGGTTCAGGTGCTGCAACGGGCCCGATGTCACCCCGAACCAGGCGTCGTTCGAGACATTGACGATGGCCCGCACCCCCGGGACCGGCTTGGCCAGGCGGGGGAAAAGACTTTCGTAGCAGATCAGCGGCTGGATCAGCAGATCCGGAGCGATGCGGAGCGGCGCGGGCTCCGGTCCGGTGGCGAAGCCGTCGCCCAGATGGGCCATGCTCTTGACGCCCAGCTTGGTCATCAGGGCGTCGGCGGGCAGATATTCCCCGAACGGCACCAGACGGTGCTTGTCGTAGATCCCCACCACCACGACGTCGTCGGCCGTGCGGCGCAGGGCCACCAGGCTGTTGTAATAGACCGGCTTGTCCGGCGTCCCCTCGTAGCGGTAGCCGCCGATCAGCATCAATTGGCCGGGCTGCAGGGCGTCGATGATCGCCTGCCGCACCCAGCTGCCGGGGACCATGTAGTCGTTGATCGCCAGCGGCAGGGCGCCCTCGGGCCAGACAACGATGTCGGCGGGCTTGCCGGCGTAGGGCCTGGCGGTCAGCGAGACATAGGCCTGGACGATCTGGGCGAACCGGGCGGCGTCCCACTTAGATTCCTGCGGGATGTCGGCCTGGACGATGCGGACGGTCGGTCCACGACCGCCCGTGTCGTAGATGATGGGCCGAATAAGCTGACCGTTGATGTAGAGCGCCGCCAGTCCGGCGGCCGCGAGCCCGACCACGATCCGACCCCGCTTGCCGTCACGCCAGACCGCCGGGGCGGCGGCGATGACTAGGGTGATCCAGGTCAGGCCGTAGGCGCCGACCACCGCCGCGAACTGCGACACCGCCGAGCCGGCCTTCCAGGTCTCGCCCGGCAGGTTCCAGGGAAAACCGGTCAGGATGTGGCCGCGCGTCCATTCCAGGGCCGCGAAGGCCCCGGCGAACACCAGCACTCGCCGCACGCCTGGGGCGCGGATGAGGCGGTAGAGCACCGCCGCCAGGCCCCAGAACAGCGCCATGCCGCCGGCCATGGCGGCCACCGCGAACGGGGCCATCCAGCCCTGGTTGGCGGCGTCGACCATGAAGGCCTCGGCGATCCACCAGGTGGAGAGACCGAAATAGGAGAGCCCCGTCAGCCAGCCGCGGAAGAAGGCCGAGCGCAGAGGTCGCGGCCCGTCGACGGCGTCCAGCAGCCCCATCAGGACCGCGTAGCCCAGCAGGCCCGGCAGGATCCCGAACGGCGGATGGGCCAGGGCGGCGGCCAGACCGGCCAGCAGGGCCAGCCCCCTCACCCGCCATGGCGTCAGCTTCGGCGGAGCCGGCAGGTTCACGAAGCGGCCACGCGGCCGGGCGCGACGATCGCTTCGGCGACGGCCGCCGGGCGCACCCTTACGCGTCGCACCCGGCGCGGGTCGGCCTCGACGACCTCCAGGTCGAAGCCGGCGGGGTGGGCGATCACCTCGCCGCGCTGGGGCACGCGACCGGCCAGGGCCACGACCAGGCCGGCGACGGTGTCGATGTCCTCTTCCATGTCCGGCGGGGCCAGATCCGTGTCGAGGACGGCTTCCAGGTCTTCCAGCGGGGCGCGGGCGTCGACCTCGAACAGGCCGCCAGGACGCGCGACGATGTTGGAGACCTGCGCGTCGTCGTGCTCGTCGTCGATCTCGCCGACCACCGCCTCGATCAGGTCTTCCATGGTGACCAGGCCGTCGGTGCCGCCGAACTCGTCGATGACCAGGGCCATGTGGATGCGGCTGGTGCGCATGCGCAGCAGGAGGTCGGCGGCCCGCATCGAGGCGGGCACATACAGCGCCTCGCGGCGAAGGCGGTGCAGCACCTGGTCGGTCGGGCCCGGACGCTTGTCGTCATTGGCCAGCAGGCGGAACACGTCCTTGACGTGGACCACGCCCACCGGGTCGTCCAGCGTCTCGCGATAGATCGGCATCCGCGAATGCTCGGCCTCGGTGAACTGGGCCACCACCGCCTCGAACGGCGCGCCCACCTCCACGGCCACGATATCGGCGCGCGGGGTCATCACGTCGGCCACCCGCAGGCTCTGGAAAGCCTCGGCCTGGTCGACCATGTCGACCTCGTGAACCATCGCCGGATCAGCCGGGCGCACGGTCTCGGAGAGACCCGGCGCGCCCCGACCGGCCAGGCCCTTGCGCATCTTTCGGAAGAACGCCCGCACGCCCCGGCTCAGGCGAGCCGAACCGGCGGGCGGGGAACTCTGGTCGTCGCTGGGCATGCCCTGGCTTGGTTATCCCTCTGGGGAGACGGCGTCGGCGTAAGGGTCCGGAATGTCCAAGCCCGCGAGAATCTCGCGCTCGAACGCTTCCATGGCCTCGGCCTCGGCGTCGTCCTGATGGTCGTATCCTAAGAGATGAAGCACCCCGTGCGCCACCAGATGTTGCAAATGATGCGCGAGCGGCTTGCCCTGCTCGACCGCTTCGCGCTGGCAGACCCCAAAAGCCAGGGCGATGTCGCCGATTTGACCTTCGGGGTTGGGCGGCGACGGGAAGGACAGGACGTTGGTGGCATAGTCCTTCTGGCGGAAGTCGCGGTTCAGCGCCTGGACGCTGTCGTCGTCGGCCAGCAGGATGACGATGCCGTGGCCGTCGATGTCCTCGTGAGCATCCAGCACCGCCTGGGCGGCGCGCCAGACCAGGGCCTCGACCTCGGGCTCGGCCTTCGTCCAGGCCTCGTCCTCGATCTCGATATCGACGGTGATCATCGCGTCGTGGTCTGCAGGGCGTCGGCGTCGTAGGCCTTGACGATGCGCTCGACCAGCGGGTGGCGCACCACGTCGGCCGCGGTGAAGCGCGACACCGCCACGCCCTCGACGCCTTCCAGGATCGACACCGCGTGGGCCAGGCCGGAATCGCGGGGGTTCAGCAGATCGACCTGAGTCGGATCGCCCGTCACCACCATCCGCGCGCCTTCGCCAAGGCGCGTCAGGACCATCTTCATCTGCAGGCGCGAGCAGTTCTGGGCCTCATCGACGATGACGAAGGCGTGCGCCAGGGTGCGGCCGCGCATGAAGGCGATCGGGGCGACCTCGATCTCCAGCTTTTCGCGGCGACGACGCAGCTGATCGGCGCCCATGATGTCGGTAAGCGCCTCCCAGACGGGCGCCATGTAGGGATCGACCTTCTCGTTCAGGTCGCCCGGCAGGAAGCCCAGTTTCTCGCCGGCCTCGACGGCGGGACGGGTGACGATCAGGCGATCGACCTCGCCGCGCAGCAGCATGCCCGCGCCCTGAGCCACGGCCAGGAAGGTCTTGCCGGTGCCGGCCGGACCCAGGCCAAAGCACAGCGGATGGCTGGCCATGGCCTCCATGTAACGGGCCTGGCCCTTGGTCTTGGGCGAGACCGAGCCCTTGCGCACCGTACGGGACGAGGCCTGGCCGCCGGTGCTCTGAGCTTCTCCCACGGCGACCCGCACGTCGGCCTCGACCACCTCTTCGCCGGCGTCGGCGCGCTCGGAAAGATCACGCAGCGCTCGCTTGGCGCCCGTGCGGCCCCTGACGTCGCCGGTGATCGTCACGCCGCCGCCCGGGGTCTCGATCAACACCTTGAAGGCGTCCTCGATCAGGGCGGCGTGACGGCCGCTCGGGCCGGAAACGGCGCGGACGGCGGTGTCGGACAGGGGCAGGAACTCAGGCGTACGGCTCAAGCGGGCTCCGGAATGGATTGGGTCTCGAGCACGCCGCCCAGGCTCATCTTGGCCGACGACTCGATGCGGACGGGAACGATCTGGCCCAGCAGGCTGTCAGGGCCCACCGCGTGCACCGATTGGAGATAGGGACTGCGGCCGATGATTTGACCGGGGTTGCGACCTTTTTTCTCGAACAGCACCGGCATCACCTTGCCGACCTGAATGGCGTTGAACGCCTTCTGTTGCTCATCGAGCAGCTGATTCAGGCGATCCAGGCGCTCGGCCTTGACCGCATCGTCCACCTGGCCGGGCATGGCTGAAGCCGGGGTGCCGGGCCGACGCGAATATTTGAACGAGAAGGCGCTGGCGAAACCGACCTCGCGGACCAGCTCCAACGTCTTCTCGAAATCGCCGTCGCGCTCGCCCGGGAAGCCGACGATGAAGTCGCCGCTCATGGCGATGTCGGGCCGCGCGGCGCGGATCTTCTCGATCAGCCGGATATAGCTCTCGGCCGTGTGATCGCGGTTCATGGCCTTGAGGATCTTGTCCGACCCGGCCTGCACCGGCAGGTGCAGATAGGGCATCAGTTCGGGCAGCTCGCCGTGCGCCGCGATCAGGTCGTCACCCATGTCGCGGGGATGGCTGGTGGTGTAGCGGATGCGGTCCAGGCCCGGAATCTTCGCGAGCCGGCGAACCAGCTTGGCCAGGGTGTAGCTGCCGCCGTCATAGGCGTTGACGTTCTGGCCTAGCAGGGTGACCTCGCGCACGCCCTGGTCGGCCAGGCGCTTGGCCTCGTCCTCGATGGCCTCGGGCGGCCGCGACCACTCGCCGCCGCGGGTGTAGGGCACCACGCAGAAGGTGCAGAACTTGTCGCAGCCCTCCTGCACGGTCAGGAACGCCGAGACGCCGTTGACCTGGCGCTCGGCCGGCAGAGCGTCGAACTTCTCGTCGGCGGCGAAGTCGGCGGACAGCCGTTCGCCGGTCGCCCGGTGGGCGCGGGCGATCAGCTCGGGCAGCTGGTGATAGGCCTGGGGCCCGACCACCAGATCGACCGCCGGCTGGCGATGCATGATCTCCTTGCCCTCGGCCTGGGCCACGCAGCCGGCCACGGCGATGGTCATCGATCCGCCGGCCTGCGCCTTGCGGGTCTTCATCTGCTTGATGTAGCCGAGTTCCGAATAGACCTTCTCGGTGGCCTTTTCGCGGATATGGCAGGTGTTGAGCACCACCAGATCGGCGCCCTCGGGCTCATCGACGATCCCATAGCCCAGAGGACGCAGGACATCGGCCATGCGCTCGCTGTCATAGACGTTCATCTGACAGCCGTAGGTCTTGATATAGAGGCGCTTTTGCGGGGTCTCGCTCATGCGGGCGTTATGAGCGCGAGGGCGGTAACGCGCAAGGACGTCGGCGCCACACCCTCTGCGGCCTACTCCTCGATCGGAACGCCGTACAGTTCCAGCCGGTGGTCCACCAGCTTGTAGCCCAGCTTGCGGGCGATGGCGTTCTGGAGGGCCTCGATCTCCTCGTCCACGAACTCGACGACCTTGCCGGTCTTCATGTCGATCAGGTGGTCGTGGTGGTGGTCGGGCGTCTCTTCGTAGCGCGAGCGGCCGTCGCGGAAGTCGTGGCGCTCGATGATGCCGCTCTCCTCGAACAGGCGGACCGTCCGATAGACCGTGGCGATCGAGATGTGCGGGTCCACGGCGTGGGCGCGGCGGTGCAGCTCTTCCACGTCCGGATGGTCGGTCGCGCCGGACAGCACGCGGGCGATGACCCGACGCTGGTCGGTCATGCGCATGCCCTTTTCGATGCAGAGCTTTTCGAGGCGATCCACGGCGGCGTCTCCGGAAAGATGGAACCCAACCGACAGTCGGGGGCAAGATTCGAGGGCAAGATAGGCAACGAACCCTTAAGTGTTAAGCGCCCGTCTCATTACGACCGCGTCCTTGGCGCCATCCGGGTGGGGATAATAGCCCTTTCGTAGCCCCACGCGGTCGAAACCGGTGGCTTCGTAGAGCTTTATCGCCGCCAGATTGTCGGCCGCGACCTCCAGGAACATTTCGATGGCGGCCGCTTCCCTGGCGATGCCGGCCGCCATCTCGACCAGGGCCGCGCCCCAGCCGCGGCGGCGGGCGACAGGATCGACGGCCACGGTCAGGATTTCGGCCTCGCCCGCGACGGCGCGGCACAGGATGAAACCTTTCGCCTCCTCCGGATCACCGGCCTCGCCCAGCACCGCGAAGGCGCCGGGGCCCTTCAGCAGGCTTTCGAATTGCTCGGCCGACCAGGGCCGGTCGAAGGCCCGGTCATGCAGGTCAGCCAGAGTGAAACAGGCTTCCAGCCCGACGGGTCTCAGGATCATGCGGCCGGCGCCACGGCATAGGGCGCGCGCAGGTACAGCGGCCTGGGCGAATGGCTGGGCGACGGTCGCGCGGCGGCGAGGCGGGCGATGGCGGCCGGGTCGGGATAGGCCAGGGTCACCACGGTCGCGTCGGGCAGGACGTCGGCGACCAGCGACGCGCCCGAGCCGACCAGCGTGGCGGGACCGCCGGACCACAGCTCGGCCAGACGCGCGGCGGCGACCCCGACCTCGAGGGCGTCGGGGGCCATCAGCGCTTTTCCGCCGTCGAAGACCTGCAGATAGACCTGGCCCATCTTGGCGTCGAGCACGCCGGCCACCAGGCCCTTGGCGTCCACCGAGCCGGCCAGGGCCTCCAGCGTGTTGACCCCGACGCAGGGGATCGACAGGGCCGTGGCCAGACCCTTGGCGAAGGACAGGCCGACGCGCAGGCCGGTGAATGAGCCAGGCCCGACGGTGACGGCGATGCGGGTCAGGTCGGCGAACTTCACGCCGGCCTGACCCGCCACCTCGCGGGCCAGGACGGCGATGCGCTCCTGATGGCCGCGGGTCATCGGCTCGCTGCGGGCGGCGCGAACCATATCGCCGTCCAGGATCGCGACCGAGCTGGCGCCCAGGCAGGTGTCGATCGACAGGATCATTGGGCCGGCGCGCCTCCGCGCCAGAGGAACTCGCGCAAGGTCGCCTTCTCCCGCAGGACGGCTTCAGACGGCAGAGCGTCCTGGGTCCAGCCCGGCACGCCGAAGATGTAGCGCAGCGCCGGCTCGCCGGGCTGGGTGCAGATCACGGCGTGGACATCGCGGTCCTTGCCCATCCAGCAGCGCGGATAGTCCATGTCGGCGGCGGCCCATTTCAGGCCCAGGGTCTCGCCGCGCGGCCCCTTCGGCGTTCCGCCGGTGATCCGGATATCGCCGACCTTGGTCGTGCCGGGATTGCCCTGGATTTCGAGCACGCCGCCGTCCTGCTCGACGGTGATGATCGGTGTCGGCTCGCCCTGGCCCTGATGCAGGAAGGCGGATTTCACTTCGGCCTTCGGGAAACGCGGCTTGATCGCCTCCATCGAGAACTCGGTCTGGGCCATCAGCGGGCCGACCGAGAACTCGTCCAGGGCCAACGGGCCGCCCAGATAGGGCGTGAAACGATCGACCCCGCCGTCGGCGGTCTGGCGTTCGACGAGGACCGGCGCCGACGAGGCGGCCGGCGTGCTCTTCGGCGTGTCCGCCGGGCCGCAAGCGGCCAGCGCCAGCAGGGGCGCGGCGAGGATCAGGCGTCGAAACATCAGGCCGCGCCGACGGCGGCCTGCTCGGCCGGACGCCAGACGAATTCGTTCAACTGACCCTTGGCCTTCAGCGTCTCGACCGGCGGCAGGCCGCCCTTGGTCCAGCCCGGCACGCCGAACACGTAGGACACGGTCGGCGCCTCGGGACGCACGCAGACGGTCTGGTTGACGGTGCGGCCCTCGCCGGCCCGGCACTGGGCTATGTCGAAGGACAGATCGGCCCACTTCGACAGCAGGGCTTCGCCCTTGGGGCCCTCGACGGGACCGCCGGCCAGGCGGATCTCGCCGATGCCGCCCTCGGCGCCCTTGCCGATCTCCAGCAGCGGGACATTGTCCTGTTCGACGGTGATGATCGGTCCGGGCGGACCCTCGCCCACATGGATGAAGGCGCTCTTGACCACCGCCTTGGGGAACAGGGCCTTGATGGTCGCCTCGTCAAATGCCGTCTCGCCGGTGATCGGGCCCACGCCGTCGGCGCGGACCTGCAGCGGACCGCCCGTATAGGGCGTCACCGCGATGGACACCGGCCCTGACGGGGGAGCCTCGGCGGCCGGCGGGGCGGCGACGGCTTCGGTTTTCTTGTCGGCAGGCCCGCAGGCGGCGAGCAGCAGCAGGGGGGCGACGATGAGGGCGAGGCGCTGGGTCATGGGGCGCCTTTTAGCATCTTTCTCTGGGGCGGCGAGACGCCCCCTCCGTCACGATGCGTATTCGCATCGCGCCACCTCCCCCGCCTTGCGGGTGAGGAGGAAGCGGATCGGCCTTTCCTCCCCCGTGCAACGGGGGAGGTGGCGGGCGAAGCCCGACGGAGGGGGCGTCGCGGCAGATCAAACGATCTTCGCGGATTCCTCGAAGTCCAGCCGCGGATTGCGGGGGAACAGGCCCTCTTCGGTGCCGTAACCGACCGAGACGATGAAGTTGGACTTGATGTTGGTCCCGGCGAAGAACGCGGCGTCGACGCCGGCGTTGTCGAAGCCCGACATCGGACCGACGTCCAGGCCCAGGGCCCGCGCCGCCAGGATGAAATAACCGCCTTGCAGCGAGCTGTTGCGCAGCGCGCCCCACTCCTTGGCCACGGGATCGCCGAACCAGTTTTTCGCGCCCGGGGCGTTGGGGAACAGCTTGTCCAGGGTCTCGGGGAAATCCAGGTCGTAGCCGACGATCACCGTCACCGGCGCCTTGAGGATCTTGGCGCCGTTCGAGCCCGACGACAGCGCCGCCAGCTTGGCCTTGGCTTCCTCGCTCTGAACGAACACGAACCGCGCCGGCGTGCTGTTGGCGGCGGTGGGGCCGAACTTCACCAGGTCGTACAGCTCGCGCAGCACCGGCTCGGGGATGGGTTGGTCGCTCCAGCCGTTGCGGGTGCGGGCTGTCGTGAACAGTTGGTCGAGAGCCATGTCGGCGAGCTTGGCCATCAGCGATCCTTGTGGGCGATATAATTGCAACTTATACAGTTACGATAAGGACCCTCAAGGGCGCTGGCAAGACTCTCCAAGCGCATTCCCTTGTTCCCACGCGCACGCGCGACACGCCCTAGAGCGTCTGTTCGACCCGGGTCACTTCGGGCACATAGTGCTTGAGCATGTTCTCGACGCCGGCCTTCAGCGTCGCCGAGGATGACGGGCAGCCCGAGCAGGCGCCGCGCATGTGCAGCCAGACCACGCCGGTGGCCGGCTCGAACTTGCTGAACACGATGTCGCCGCCGTCCTGGGCCACCGCCGGGCGGATGCGAGTGTCCAGCAGATCCTTGATCTCGGCGACGATCTGCGAGGTTTCCTCGTCGTAGACGCCGTCCTCGTCGTGGCCGCTCTCGGCGTTCTGGTCCAGCAGCAGGGGCCGGCCGCTGGTGAAGTGGTCCATGATGGCGGCCAGGATCGGCGCCTTCAGATGCGGCCACTCCGCGCCCTCGGCCTTGGTCACCGTCAGAAAGTCCGGGCCGAAGAACACGCGGTTGACGTCGCCCAGGCGGAACAGGGCTTCGGCGAGCGGCGAGGCGTCGCCCTCTTCCATCGTCTTGAACTCCCGCGCGCCGTCACCCAGCACTTCGCGGCCGGGCAGGAACTTCAGGACCTCGGGATTGGGCGTGGTTTCGGTCTGGATGAACATGGCGGAGAAATGGACCTCCCGGAGCTCCGGGACAAGAGGCCGGCTGCCGCTTGCGTCATCGTGACAAACGAGCCGCGTTATGGCTCCATCGTCAAAACAAGCGTTTCACGCCCATAGCCCAGGGAGGTCGCCATGAGCGACGGAGCCATCGATCTTTCGGCTGACGCCCAAAAAGACACGGCCAGGGCCAAGGCCTACGCCATGCCCCTGGACCAGATCGACGTCGCCGATCCGGCGCTGTTCCAGGCCGACGCCCACTGGCCCTATTTCGAGCGACTGCGGGCCGAGGACCCGGTGCACTACTGCGCCGACAGCGAGCATGGGCCCTATTGGTCGATCACCCGCTACGCCGACATCATGACGGTGGACACGACGCATCAGGTGTTCTCGTCGGACTCAAGCTTCGGCGGCATCACGATCCGCAACTTCGACGAGGACTTCGTCCTGCCGATGTTCATCGCCATGGACCCGCCCAAGCACGACATCCAGCGCAAGACCGTCAGCCCGATCGTCTCGCCGGTGAACCTGGCGCTTCTTGAAGGCACGATCCGCGAGCGGGTCGGGGGCATCCTCGACGGCCTGCCGATCAGCGAGACCTTCGACTGGGTCGACAAGGTGTCGATCGAGCTGACCACCCAGATGCTGGCCACCCTGTTTGATTTCCCCTGGGAGGAGCGCCGCAAGCTGACCCGCTGGTCCGACGTCTCGACCGCCGTGCCCGGCGCGGGGATCGTCGAGACCGAGGAGCAGCGCCGGGCCGAGCTGATGGAGTGCCTGGCCTATTTCACCAATCTCTGGAACGAGCGGGTCAATTCCACCGAGCCCGGCAACGACCTGATCTCCATGCTGGCCCACGGCGAGGCGACGCGAAACATGCCGCCGATGGAGTATCTGGGGAACATCATCCTGCTGATCGTCGGCGGCAATGACACGACCCGCAACTCGATCACCGGCGGCCTCCTGGCCCTGTCCCAGAACCCCGACCAGGAGGCCAAGCTGCGGGCCGACCCGTCGCTGATCCCCAACATGGTCTCGGAGATCATCCGCTGGCAGACGCCGCTGGCCTATATGCGCCGCACGGCGGTGGAGGACTTCGAGCTGTCGGGCAAGACCATCCGCAAGGGCGACAAGGTGGTGATGTGGTACGTCTCGGGCAACCGCGACGAGACGGTGATCGACAACCCCAACGCCTTCCTGATCGACCGTCCCCAGGCCCGCCGACACCTGTCGTTCGGCTTCGGCATCCACCGCTGCGTGGGCAACCGCCTGGCCGAGCTGCAGCTGAAGATCATCTGGGAGGAGATCCTCGCGCGCTTCCCGAAGATCGAGGTGATGGGCGAGCCCAAGCGGGTCTATTCCAGCTTCGTGAAGGGCTATGAGAGCCTGCCGGTGCGGATACCGAGCCGGATCTAGGGGTCAGGCCCCCCAGAACCCGACCAGCTTCTTCACCTCCGCCACCGTCGGCGCGGCGACCTCGGACGCCCGCTCGGCGCCGGCCTTCAGAATCCGGTCGATCTCGGTCGGGTCGGCCAGGAAGCGGCGCATGGTCTCGCCGACCGGGGCCAGTTTCTCGACCGACAGCTCGGCCAGGGCCGGCTTGAAGGTTCCAAAGCCCTTGCCGGCATAGTCGGCCAGAACCTCGGCCTTGGTTCGCCCCGACAGCGCCGCGAAGATGCCGACCAGGTTGTCGGCCTCGGGGCGGGCGGCCAGCTCTTCCAGGGTCTCGGGCAGCGGCTCTGGATCGGTGCGGGCCTTGCGGACCTTGGCGGCGATGTCGTCTGCCGTGTCGGTCAGGTTGATGCGGCTGTAGTCCGACGGGTCGGACTTGCTCATCTTGGCCGAGCCGTCGCGCAGGCTCATCACCCGGGCGCCGGGGCCCTGGATCAGCGGTTCGGGCTGCGGGAAATAGGCGGGAACCCCGTAGTCGTGATTGAACTTGCCGGCGATGTCGCGGGTCAGTTCCAGGTGCTGCTTCTGGTCCTCGCCCACCGGCACGTGGGTGGCCTTGTAGACCAGGATGTCGGCGGCCTGCAGCACCGGATAGGTGTAGAGGCCGACGCTGGAGCGCTCCTTGTGCTTGCCGCTCTTCTCCTTGAACTGGGTCATGCGGTCCAGCCAGCCGAGGCGCGCCGTGCACTGGAAGATCCAGGCCAGTTCGGAATGCTCGCGCACCGCCGACTGCGGGAAGATCGTCGCCTTGGCCGGGTCCAGGCCCGCGGCCAGATAGGCGGCGGCGATCTCGCGAGTCTGCTGGGCCAGCAGCGCCGGGTCCTGCCAGACGGTGATGGCGTGCAGGTCGGCCACGAAGATGAAGGTGTCCATCTCGTGCTGCAGCCGGGCGAACTTCACCAGGGCGCCCAGATAATTGCCCAGGTGCAGGGCGCCGGACGGCTGGACGCCGGAGAGCACGCGGGTCGGGCCCGTGTAGGGAACGGGGGTGTGGTCGGTCATGGCTTCAGCCTTGGATATCGAAAGCGGTATGGCGAACGCGCGGTGGCGCTGACCGTGCGGATCGCACGGCGGTCGAGGTCAGATGAAGCGGCGCCATCGCGGCGCGAAAGATCCGATCGAAGCCATGCACGCTGGTTACCGGGCTGGACGCTTAAGGGCAAGAGCCGAGCCGGGGACATGCCCTCGCGGCGTGTCCCCAAATTCAAGCGCCGTGCGTGGGGAGGGGACACGCCGCGAGGGCATGTCCCCGCTCCTAGGCCTTGCCTCGCCTCAGCACGCCCTTCAGCTCGGCCGGCGTCACGCCGCCGAACAGGAAGACCAGCGGCGGATACAGCGCCCCGCCGACCAGCACGGTCAGCACCAGGGCGGCTTCCTTGGCGCCGACCACCTGGCCCGTCAGGCCCATGGCGACCAGCGGGGCCTCGATCAGCGGCCGCCAGTGCGAGGCCGCGGCCAGGGCCAGGCCCATGGCCACGCTGGCCGCCAGGATCCGCGTCACCCGCGACCAGGTCTGCAGCGAGGGATTGTAGTGCCCCTTGCGCGACAGGCCCCAGGCCATCTGGCTGACATTGATCCACGACGAGACGGCCGTGGCGGCGGCGATGCCCTTCACCCCCACCAGGTTGAACAGCACGATGCCCAGGCCGATGTTCATCGCCACCGAGATCAGGGCGTAGCGCATCGGGCTCTTGGTGTCGCCGCGCGCGAAGAAGGCCCGGGAGTACAGCTGCTGCAGCACGAAGGCGGGCGTGCCCAGGCCGTAATAGAACAGGGCCGAGGCCGTCTGGCTGGCGTCGAAGCTGGTGAACTCGCCCCGGGTGTAGAGGGCGTCCGACAGGAAGCCGGGCATGGCCACCAGGGCCGCGGCGGCGGGAATGGTCAGGGCCATGGCCAGGGTGATGGCCTGGTCCATGGCGGTCTGGGCGTCGTGGCCGTCCTCGCTGTTCACGGCCCGCGACAGGCGCGGCAGCAGGGCCACGCCGATCGCCACGCCCACCAGGCCCAGGGGCAGTTGGTACAGGCGGTCGGCGGTGGCCAGCCACGAGCGGCCGCCGGGCACGTGGCTGGCCAGGTTGCCGGAGATGAAGATGTTGACCTGGGTGGCGCTGGCCGCCAGGGCGCCGGGGATGGCCCTGCCGATCAGCTCGCGCACCTCCGGCGTCAGGCGCGGCAGCCGCCAGTGCACCTTGGCGCCGGACTTGTTGACGCCCCAGACCAGCAGCGCGGCTTGCGCGACGCCAGCCACGACCACGCCCACCGAGCCCCAGGTGGCGGCCGAGACGGCGGTCGTCTGCGGCAGGATGAAGATCAGGGTGGCGATGTTCAGCAGGACCGGCGCCCCGGCCGACAGGATGAAGCGGTCGCGGGCGTTCAGCACGCCCGACAGGTGCGCGACGATGGCCATGCACGGCAGGTAGGGCATGGTGATCTGGGTCAGCAGCACCGCCAGCTTGTACTTCTCGGTGCCCCAGCCGAAGCCCGGGCTGATCAGCATCATCAGCCAGGGCATGGCCAGCTGGCAGATCACGGTGATGATGATGGTCGAGGCCGCCAGGGTGGCCATGGCGTCGCCGGCCAGGATGTCGGCCTTCTCCTCGCCGTCGCGCTGCAGCGACTTGGCGTAGGCCGGCACGAAGGCGGCGGCGAAGGCCCCCTCGGCGAAGAACCGGCGGAACAGGTTCGGGAAGGCAAGCGCCGCGTTGTAGGCGTCGGCGGCCGGGGTGGCGCTGGCCCCCATCCGGTACGAGACCGCCAGGTCGCGGGCGAACCCCATGAACCGGCTGATCAGGGTCAGGCCGGAATAGATCGCCGACGAGCGCAGCAGCCCGCCGGGCTTCTTGGGCTGGTCGGGGGTCTCGGCGGGTTTTTCGGGGGGCGCGGCGTCGGTCACGAAGGGCTTCTGCGTCCTGGGCGGAGGGGCGTCAAGCGAGGGCTTGGCGGCGGCGGGAGGTTGGCGTGGTTCGGGGTGGTTGGGGAAGGATTTCCGGAGGATTTTCAGCGGCGACCGCTTGCCCCCTACGGACCGCTTCGCGGTCGTCTTCCCCCAGAGGGGGAAGCGGGGCGCGGTGCGGCGTCCTCCGCCCCCTTTGGGGGCGGACAGGCGGCGAAGCCGCCAGGTGGGGGCAAGTGTTCGCGGGCACGGCTCTTCAAGCTCACGCCTTCGGCTGTGAGTGGGAATGGAAAGGGTCGCGGAGCGCCGGACATCGTCCGGAGTGTTTGAATAAATACCGTTTCGACGAAGCCGGTCGCTCCGCGCCATCGTTATACGCCAGCATCCGGTGGGCAGCGCTCTTAACGCTTAGCCGGACCCGGAACCGGCCCTTTCGAGCCGGTCCCAGCCGCCGGGGGCGCGGGCCTATGGGCAAATCACGCGCTTTGTCCCCGTTCGACGCCGACGGCGGGCGGGGCCTGCAACGCCAGGCTCCCCGGACACGCTGAAGTAACCCCCTCCAGCCCACTCCCGCTCGATCGCCCCCCGCCGCCGCATCGGTCGCTGGCCATGCGCCCTTTCCCTGCGACGAGGTGAGACCAGGATACGGGCGGTTTGGGGAGTGGGGATAAGTTTGGTCGAGAAAGTTCGGAGCGTTGAAATCGTGGGGGTTTGTTGGCCGAACGCCGAGGATAGACGTCTCTTGAACCCTCTCCCAGAGGGAGAGGGAGGGGCCCAAGCGAAGCTTGGGAGGGTGAGGGGTTTAAACGTCAACCGGCGCGCCGGCAGGGCGTCGGCGTGAAACCCGACAGGGTGAAACCTCTCACCCTCCCACCGCTGCGCGGCGGGCCCCTCCCTCTCTCAAGGAGAGAGGGTTCAAAAACGCGCCCCTCCCGAAACGCCCCTGACGCCCTCCGCCAACGGCGAGGCCGCGCCTTGAAACCTTGATGGCGAGCCTGCTCTGGCGTCTGACCGAGTCAAGGACCGCCTCTGGCGGCCGCGTCGCGGCGACGCTCCGCGTCGTCCTTGACACGGCCAGACGCCAGAGCTCCGATCCACCAAGGCTTTAAGGCGCGGCCCCATCCGGGGCGGATGGGCGGCATGCGCCAAGCGGACCTTCCAAAGTTCCGAAAAGGGTGGATTGCGGTCGTTAGATTTGCGCCTCTACGACCCAATCCTGGAGCATTCTGCTGAGAGAGGCGTCGTCTTCACCAATCTCCACAGCGGAAAAACCATACCCGTCCGCCATCAGCTGACCGGCGTAAGGTGCCAAAATCTTCCACTGCGGGTCTACGACCATTCCTTTCGGCGGCCCAATCATCACTAAGGCGGTGGCCTCGACAGTAGACCCGTCGCTGAGCTTAACCTTGCACGGCGCGAATACTTTGAACCCTAGCCGGAGAGAGGCGGCGTGCCATCGTTCGATCTGTTTTTCTTCAATCATCCGCAGACAGTGACACATTCGGCGTAAGGACCGCTACGGGTCGAAAGCCGACATCGACGGCTGACCCAAAAGCAGACCTACCGCGCCACGCTCGCCCGCGCCCGTTTCAGCCCGGGCCGGGTGTTCGGCGCCCCGGCCTCGTTCTGCTCCAGCGCCGCCAGCAGGTCGGCCTTCAGGGCCGTGACCTTCTTGGCGTCGGCCACCTTACCGCCCTCGGCCGTCTGGACGTAGAAGGCGTCGACCGCCCGCTCGCCGTAGCCGTCGATGTGGGCTGATTGGATCGACAGGCCGTTCTCCGCCAGCGTGTGGGCCAGGGCGTGGAGAAGGCCAGGACGGTCGCGGCCCGAGGCCTCGACCACCGTGGCTTCGTTGGACGCTTCGTTGTCGATCACCACGGTCGGGGCGATCGAGAAGGCGGCGGTGCGCGACAGCTCCGCGCCGCGCCGAGGCTCCATGACCAGGGGCTCGCCGCGGCCGGCGGCCTCCAGGGCGTCGGCCAGGCGGCGCAGGGCCCGGGGGTTCTCGCAGCCCAGCGCCGAACCGGTCACGTCCTGCACATGGAAGACGTCCAGGGCCTGGCCCTGGCGGGAGGTGAAGACCCGGGCGCCGACCACATTTCCGCCCAAGGAGGAGATGGCAAGAGCGAGGTCCGCGAACAGGCCGCGCCGGTCCTTGGCGGCGATGACGATCTCGGCGGCGTTGGCGCCCACGGGCACCCGGCCCTCGGCGGCGGCGCCGCCCTGGATCGCGGCGCGGCGGGCCAGTTCGGCGTGGGACTTCAGGTCGTCCTGCGAGAAGGCGCCGAAATAGGCCGCTTCCATCGCCTGGGCCCAGCCCTTGGCGGCGGGGTCGGCGGCGACAAGAGCCTCGCGCGCGGCTTCGGCGGCGGCCTCCTGGTGGCGCTTGACGCTGGCGGCGGCGTCGCTGCCGCGCCCGCCCCGGAACACCGCCTCGGTGGCGTTGTAGAGCTCGCGCAGCAGCTGGCCCTTCCAGCCGTTCCAGACGCCCGGACCCACGGCGCGGATGTCGGCGACGGTGATCACCAGCAGCAGGCGCAGGCGCTCGGGGTTCTCGACGATGCGGGCGAAGGCGGCGACCGTGCCGGGGTCGGCGACGTCGCGCTTCTGGGCGAAGTCGCTCATCACCAGGTGGTTCTCGACCAGCCAGGCCACCAGCTCGACCTTGGTGCGCTCGACGCCCAGGCGCTCGCAGGCGCTGCGGGCCGATCGGGCCCCGGCCTTCTCCTGGCCGCCCACCCCGCCCTTGCCGGTGTCGTGCAGCAGCATGGCCAGGAACAGGGCCTCGCGGTCCTCGATCAGCGGCATGATGGAGACGGCCAGCGGATGGTCGTCGACCAGGCGTCCGGCGGCCATGTCGCCGATGACGCCGACGGCCCGCAGGGTGTGCTCGTCCACCGTGTAGGAGTGGTACATGTTGAACTGCATCTGGGCGACGACGCGGCCGAACTCGGGGACGAACCGGCCCAGCACGCCGGCGTCGTTCATCAGGGTCAGGGTGCGGTAGCTGCGCTTGCCGTAGGCCAGCAGACTGAGGAAGGCCTTGGTCGCCTGCGGGTCGCGGCGGACCTTCGAGGTGATCAGGTTCAGGTTGCGGGTCACCGCCGTGAAGGCGTCGGGGTGCAAATCGAGGTCGCGCTCGTCGGCGGTCTTGAACAGCCGGATCAGATTGACCGGATCGGCCTCGAACACCTGCGGACCGTCGATGTTCAGCCGGCCGCCGTCCTCGTAGAAGCCGGCCACGTCCAGGGCCTTGCGCTTGGGCTTGCCGCCGCCGGGCAGGAAGCGGGAGATGCCCTTGGGCTCGTGCTTGAAGTGCTCGGCCTCCAGCTTGGCCGAGAAGGCGCGGGTCAGGGCCCCGACCTCCTTGGCCACCAGGAAGTAGCGGCGCATGAAGCGCTCGACCGCCGGGGCGTCGCCGCGGTCGCCATAGCCCATGCGGCGGGCGATCTCGGGCTGCAGGTCGAAGGTCAGGCGCTCTTCGGGCCGGCCGGTGGCGAAGTGCAGGTGGGCGCGCACGGCGTGCAGGAAATCGAAGGCGCGGATGAAGCCCTTGGCCTCGCGGCGATCGAACACCTCCAGCAGGAAGACGTCCTCGGGCCGGTCGACCGGATGCAGGTACTCGGCGATCCACATCAGGGTGTGCAGGTCGCGCAGGCCGCCCTTGCCCTCCTTGACGTTGGGCTCGACCATGTAGCGGCTGGCGCCGGCCCGGGCCTGGCGGTCGTCCCGCTCCTTGAGCTTGGCGGCCACGAACTGGGCGCCGGTGCCTTTCATGACGTCGTCGCGGAACCGCTTCTTCAGCTCGGCGGCCAGGCGCTCGTCGCCGGTCAGGCGGCGGGCCTCCAGGATCGAGGTGCGGATCGTGAAGTCTTCCTTGGAGAGCCGCACGCACTCCTCGATGGTGCGCGAGGCGTGGCCGACCTTGAAGCCCAGGTCCCACAGCGCATACAGCATGAACTCGATCACGCTTTCGGCGTGCGGCGTGGTCTTGTAGGGCCGCAGGAACAGCAGGTCGATGTCCGAGAACGGCGCCAGGGTGCGCCGGCCATAGCCGCCGACGGCCAGCAGGCACAGGCGCTCGCCCTCGGTCGGGTTGCGGGCCCGGAACACGTGGACGGTGGTGAAGTCGTAGAGGGCGGTGATCACCTCGTCGGTGACGCCGCTGAGCAGGCGGGCCGTCTCCAGGCCGCCGGCCCCGTTCTCCAGCCGCTCCTTGGCGATCATCCGCCCGCGAAACAGCGCCTGTTTCAGGATCTCGATGGCGCGAGCCCGCTGGCCGGCCTCGTCGCCGATCAGGTCGAGGGCGGCGGCCGACAGCCGGGCGCGCAGGGCGTGGCCGTCGACGACGTGTTCAAGAGGCGTGGGGCGAAGGCGGCGAGGCATGACGGCTATATGGTGTTCCAAAGCGTGTTCGCCGAACGTGACAACCGGTCCGGCGACCCGCGCGCCCTCACTATAGGATTTCAGGTCTTGAGCAGAGCTTTAAGGCGATAGAGCGCGTCCAGCGCCTCGCGCGGGCTCATGCCGTCGACGTCCAGCTCGCCCAGCGCCGCGTCCGTGCGGCTGGGCGCCGCCATGACGGGCGCCGAGATGGGGGCCGAGGCGGCGAACAGCGGCAGTTCGTCCAGCTTGGCCGGCGACTCGGTCTTGCTCTCCAGGCGATCCAGCACCTCCTTGGCGCGGGCCACCACCTGGGGCGGCACGCCGGCCAGCTTGGCCACCTGCACCCCGTAGGAGCGGTCGGCCGGGCCGGCGGCCGCCTCGTGCAGGAAGACGAGATCCCCGTTCCACTCCTTGGCCCGCAAGGAGAGGTTGGAGACATGGGCCAGCCGCGTCTCCAGCGTGGCCAGCTCGTGATAGTGGGTGGCGAACAGCGCGCGGCAGCGGTTGACGTCGTGCAGGGCCTCGGCGCAGGCCCAGGCGATGGCCAGGCCGTCATAGGTGGCCGTACCCCGGCCGATCTCGTCCAGGATCACCAGGCTGCGCGGGCTGGCCTGGGTCAGAATGGCGGCGGTCTCGACCATCTCCATCATGAAGGTCGAGCGCCCCCGGGCCAGGTCGTCGCCGGCGCCCACACGGCTGAACAGGCGATCGACCACGCCCAGGCGCAGACTCCTGGCCGGCACGTAGCAGCCCGACTGGGCCAGGATGGCCAGCAGGGCGTTCTGGCGCAGGAAGGTCGATTTACCGGCCATGTTCGGGCCCGTGACGATCGACAGTCGCGCCCCGGCCTCGCCGGCCGCGTCCAGAGAGCAGTCGTTGGGCGTGTAGGGATCGCCGGCCCGCTTCACGGCGGCCTCGACCACCGGGTGGCGGGCGGCGCGGGCCTCGAAGGCCAGGGACTTGTCGACGGTGGGCCGCACCGCGCCGGCGTCTTCGGCCCACTCGGCCAGGGCGGCGGCGACGTCGAGCCGGGCCAGGGCCTCGGCGGCGATCTGGATCGGCTCGGCCAGCAGGCGGGCGACCTCGCGCCAGGTCTCGAAGGCCGCCATCTCCATGGCCAGCACGCGCTCGGCGGCCTGGGCGATGCGGGCGTCCAGATCGGCCAGCTCCACGGTGGTGAAGCGCACCTGGTTGGCCAGGGTCTGGCGGTGGATGAAGGTCGCGTTCAGCGGCGGCTGGAACAGCGGATCGGCCTTGCCCGCCGTGGCCTCAACGAAATAGCCCAGCACGCCGTTGTGGCGGATCTTCAGCGGCACGCCGCTCTCGGTCGCCAGGCGGGTCTCCAGGCCGACGATCACCCGGCGGCTGTCGTCGCGCAGGGTGCGGGCCTCGTCCAGTTCCTCGCGGACCCCGGCGGCCACGAACCCGCCGTCGCGGGCCAGGGCGGGCAAGTCAGGTCCGAGACCCGTCTCCAGGGCGTCCAGGAAGCCGGCCAGGGTTTCGTGGCGCGACGGGGTCAGGGCGTGGAAGGCCTGCTCCAGCTCGGCCGGCGGCGAGCTCAGGGCGTCGCCCGAACCGGCCAGCATGGCCGCCAGCTCGCGGCCGGTCTTCAGGGTGTCGCGAATGCAGCCCAGGTCCCGCGGCCCCCCTCGGCCAAGGGCCAGGCGCGACAGGCCCCGGGCCATGTCGCCCGACCCCTTCAGCACCTCGCGCAGCCGCTGGCGCAGTTGGCGATGCTCTACGAACCATTCCACGGCGTCCAGGCGGGCGTTGATCGCGGCCGGATCCAGCAAGGGCCGGGCCAGGCGCGAGGCCAGCAACCGCGCGCCGCCGGCGGTCACCGTGCGGTCGATGCAGGCCAGCAGCGAGCCGTTGCGGTCGCCGCCCTGGGTGCGGTCGATCTCCAGGCTGGAGCGGGTGGCCGGGTCGATAGCCATCACGTCGGCCTCGGCGGCGCGGCGTGGGGCGCGCAGGGCCGGCAGCTTGCCGGCCTGGGTCATTTCCAGGTGGGCGGCGATCAGGCCCAGCGCCCCGATCTCGGCCGACGACAGCCCGCCGAACCCGTCCAGGGTGTCGACCCCGTACAGGCGCTTGACCCGGGTCTCGGACGCCTGGGGTTCGGACAGGGCCGAGGGCATGGGCTGGATCAGGCCGCCGCAGATCTTCAGGGCCTGGGACAGCTGGTCGTCCGACAGCAGGCGGTCGGCCACCAGGGTCTCGGACGGGGCCAGGGCCGCCAGGATCGCCGCCACGGCGTCCTTGGCGACCAGGAAGCACTCGACCTCGCCGGTGGACAGCTCGACGGCCGCCACGGCCGCCTGGCCCGCCCGCACGGCCACGGCGGCCAGGCGGTTGGCGCCCCGGGCGTCCAGCAGGCCGTCCTCGGTCAGGGTGCCCGGCGTAACCACGCGGACGATATCGCGGCGCACGACCGACTTGGAGCCGCGCTTCTTGGCCTCGGCCGGGTCTTCCATCTGCTCGCAGACGGCGACCTTGAAGCCCAGGCGGATCAGCTTGGACAGATAGGCCTCGGCCGCGTGCTGCGGCACGCCGGCCATGGGGATCGGCTGGCCGTTGTGCGTGCCCCGGAAGGTCTGGCTGATGCCCAGGGCGGCGGCGGCCTTGTAGGCGTCGTCGAAGAACAGCTCGTAGAAGTCGCCCATCCGGAAGAAGATCAGGGCGTCGGGCTGCCGCGCCTTCATCTCGAAGAACTGCTGCATCACCGGCGTCGCGCCGGTGGCGTCATAGGTCTGGGTGACGGTGGGGGCGGGGGCGTTCATCCGATGGGAAACTATAGCGCGTCGGCAGTCGCGTTAAGCGAAAGCGACAACGCCGCCACGCCAAACACCGGTTATTTCGACCCGGCGTGACACCGCGACAGCGTGGCGGCCGCGCGGCTTGGACCCGCGCGGCCGCTGCAGGGTCAGAGCGACTTCTGATCCTGAAGCATCTTGACGATCGAGTCCTTGCTGGCCTTGGGCGTCTTGTTGGAAACGCAGCCAACGGGCCAGCCCCAAGGATTGCAGGGCCCAGGAATATCGACTTGGCAGTTGGCGATGTAGTCGGCGACGCAGGCCTGCCATTCCGGCGTGGTGCGGGCGAAATAGGGATCGCAGAAGACCCAGGCTTCGGCTCGGCAACGGTCGGGCTGCGCTTGCACCGGCGTGACCGTCGCTGCGCTGAGCAGCGCGCCGGCCGCGAAGGCCGCGCCCATCAATTTCAATCCGAGAGAACGATTTTTCATCCAGAGATCTCCTGCGAAGCGCGCACCATGCGCCAGCACACGTCCACGTAGAATCGTGCAGGCGTCAATCTCTAATTGCGAAGCTCTTTGGGGACTACCTTTAGGCGCCCCGCATAGCGCACTAGCTGCCCGTCACTTCTTCCCAGAAGCGCTTGGCCTTGCCGACGAAGTTGGCCGACTTGGGGTTCTGTTTCTCGCTGCACAGGCCGGCCAGCTCGGTCAGCAGTTCCTTCTGCCGGGCCGAGAGGTGGGTTGGGGTTTCGACGAACAGCTCGACCACCAGGTCGCCGCGCTGACGGCTGCGCAGGGACGGCATGCCGCGGCCCTTCAGGCGGACGGTCTTGCCGGTCTGCGAGCCTTCCGGGACCTTGACGGTCTGGCGGCTGGAGCCGTCGCAGTTCTCGCCGCCCATCAGGCAGGGGGCGTCGATCTCGCCGCCCAGGGCGGCCACGGTCATCGGCACCGGCACGGTGCACAGCAGGTCCAGGCCATCGCGCTCGAACAGCTCGTGCGGGATCACCGACAGGAACAGGTAGAGGTCGCCGCGCGGACCGCCGCGGGCCCCGGCGTCGCCTTCGCCGGCCAGGCGGATGCGCGCGCCGTCATCGACGCCGGCGGGGATGCGCACCGACAGGATGCGCTCGCGGCGCACCTGGCCGTGGCCATGGCAGCCGGTGCAGGGGTCCAGCACCAGACGGCCGGTGCCGCCGCAGCGGGGGCAGGCGCGTTCGACCGCGAAGAAACCTTGGGTGGCCCGCACGCGGCCGGCGCCGCCGCAGGTGCCGCAGACCGTGGGGCTGGTGCCGGGCTTGGCGCCCGAGCCGTCGCAGACCTCGCAGGTGATGGCGGCCGGAACCTTGATCTCGACCTCGGCGCCCGCATAGGCCTGCTCGAGGGTGATCTCCAGGTCGTAGCGCAGGTCCTGGCCGCGCTGGGGACCGTTCGACTGGCGACGGCCGCCGCCGAACATCTCGCCGAACACGTCGCCGAACACGTCGTTGAAGATGTCGTTGGCGTCGCCGCCGAAGCCGCCCGGACCGCCCTGCGAACCGTTCACCCCGGCATGGCCGAAGCGATCATAGGCCGCCCGCTTCTGCGGATCGGACAGCACCGAATAGGCTTCGTTGACTTCCTTGAACCGGCCGGACGCATCCTCGCAGCCGCCGTTGCGGTCGGGATGGTGCTCCATCGCCATCTTGCGGAACGCGGCCTTGAGGGCGGCGTCATCGCAGCCTCGGGCGACGCCCAGGACTTCGTAATAGTCGCGCATCGTCAGGGTCGATCACTAGCCATGTTGGATAAGCAGGTGGGAGCGCCCCCGCCCGGCCGCAAGCGGCGGACAGGAGCCTTGGTCCCGAAAGGTAGCGCGGGGCGAACCACCGTTAAGAGCTTCGCCCCGCGCCCCATGATCACGCCGACGGCTTGGAGTCGTCGACTTCTTCGAATTCGGCGTCGACGACGCCGTCATCGGCGGCGGCTTCGTCGCCGCCTTCAGCGCCTTGCTGGGCGCTGTACATCGCTTCGCCCAGCTTCATCGACGCCTGGATCAGGGCCTGGGTCTTGGCCTGGATGGCCTCGACGTCCTCGCCTTCCAGCGCCGACTTCAGCTCGGTCAGGCCGGTCTCGATCGCTTCCTTTTCGGGAGCGCCGACCTTGTCGCCGTGCTCGGCCAGAGCCTTCTCGGTCGAGTGCACGATGGCCTCGCCCTGGTTCTTGGCCTCGACCAGCGCCTTCTTCTTCTCGTCCGAAGCCTTGTTGGCCTCGGCTTCCTTGACCATGCGCTCGATGTCCGCGTCCGAGAGGCCGCCGTTGGCCTGGATGCGGATCGAGTGCTCCTTGTTGGTCGCCTTGTCCTTGGCGTGGACATTGACGATGCCGTTGGCGTCGATGTCGAAGGTGACCTCGATCTGCGGCACGCCGCGCGGCGCCGGGGGAATGCCCTGCAGGTCGAACTGACCCAGGAACTTGTTATCGACGGCCATCGGACGCTCGCCCTGGAAGGCGCGGATCGTCACGGCCGACTGGTTGTCGTCGGCGGTCGAGAAGGTCTGCGAGCGCTTGGTCGGGATGGTGGTGTTGCGCTCGATCAGCGGGGTGAACACGCCGCCGAGGGTTTCAATCCCCAGGGTCAGCGGGGTCACGTCCAGCAGCAGCACGTCCTTGACGTCGCCTTGCAGAACGCCGGCCTGAACGGCGGCGCCCAGGGCGACGACTTCATCGGGGTTCACGCCCTTGTGGGGTTCGCGGCCGAAGAAGTCCTGCACGGCTTGCTGGACCTTGGGCATGCGGCTCATGCCGCCGACCAGGATCACCTCGTCGATGTCGCTCTTCTTCAGGCCGGCGTCCTTGAGGGCCTGTTCGCACGGACCGATGGTCCGGGTGATCAGGTCTTCCACCAGGGCTTCGAGCTTGGAGCGCGACAGCTTGATGTTCAGGTGCAGCGGGCCCGACGCGTTCATCGAGATGAAGGGCAGGTTCACTTCGTACTGAGCGGTCGAGGACAGCTCCTTCTTGGCCTTCTCGGCCTCTTCGCGCAGACGCTGGAGGGCCAGCTTGTCCTTGCGCAGGTCGACGCCCTGCTCCTTCTTGAACTCGTCGGCCAGGTAATCGACGATCCGAAGGTCGAAGTCCTCGCCGCCCAGGAAGGTGTCGCCGTTGGTCGACTTCACTTCGAAGACGCCGTCGCCGATTTCCAGGACCGAGACGTCGAACGTGCCGCCGCCCAGGTCGTAGACGGCGATCTTCTTGCCTTCGCTCATGTCCAGGCCGTAGGCCAGGGCGGCCGCGGTCGGCTCGTTGATGATGCGCAGGACCTCAAGGCCGGCGATCTTGCCGGCGTCCTTGGTCGCCTGACGCTGGGCGTCGTTGAAATAGGCCGGGACGGTGATGACCGCCTTGGTGACCGGCTCGCCCAGATGGCTCTCGGCGGCTTCCTTCATCTTCTGCAGGATGAAGGCCGACACTTCCTGCGGGCTGTAGTCCTTGCCGTGGGCCTTGACCCAGGCGTCGCCGGTGGCGCCCTTGACGATCTCGTAGGGGACCATGGCCTTGTCCTTGGCCACGACCGGATCGGCGAAGTTGCGGCCGATCAGGCGCTTGATCGCGAAAAGGGTGTTGGTCGGGTTGGTGACGGCCTGGCGCTTGGCGGGTTGGCCGACAAGGCGCTCGCCGTCCTCGAGGAAGGCGACGACCGACGGGGTGGTGCGAGCGCCCTCGGCGTTCTCGATCACCTTCGGGGTCTTGCCGTCCATGATGGCCACGCACGAATTCGTGGTGCCAAGGTCGATACCGATAATCTTGCTCATGTTGAGACCTGCAGCTCCTGATTGGCGGACGGCGGTGACAAGGGCCTTAAGGCAAGCGCCCCGGTTTTTCTCAAGCCGTCCCCGTCTGGTCGCGTTCTAAACGGTTGATCCAAATCCTCACCCTCCAAACGACGCCTGAAAACGACGTAAGAAGGGAAAGCGTTCGTTCAATCGAAGTTGACGAGCCCGTCAACCCCGCTTCGATGCCCGATATGGGGGATAGGCGCCAGCCTGCAAGCCCAATCCCGCAACGAATGAAGGGGAATCGTGACCTGCGACGAAATGGACCGCGCCCGAAAAAGCGCGGTCCTTCCGTCAGATAGCCGGTGAGAGCGGCCCGAAAGCCTCAACCGACGTTCGATGAATCCGCCTTTCGAGCGGCCCCGCGCGCCTGTTCGCCGTCGGGCGCCGACCTCAACCTTTCTTCGCGACCCAGGCCGTGATCTGCGGCAGGGCCGCCTTGCGGGCCTTGATGCGGTCGGTGATCGCGGCCACCGACTTGTCCGCCTCCGAGCGCGAACCGGCCGGAAGGTTGGCGGCGGCGTAGGCCGTGACCTTGCCGATCATCGCCGGATCGGCCGAGTTCCTGGCCAGGCCCGGGATGAACTTGGTGCTGGAGGCCGCGTCGACCTTGGCGTTCACCGCGTCCTTGTGGGCGACGGCGAAGTCAAAGGCCAGGTCCGGGTGCAGCTTGGCCGCCGTCGAGATCATGTTGGCCGACAGGGTCTCGCCCGGCTCGGCGGTCAGGGCCAGGTCCAGGGCCTTGGCGGCCAGGGTCGCGTCCTCGCTCGAGGCCAGTTGCGTATAGAGCTGGTCGCGGATCAGCGGGGTCTTCTCGGCCCGGGCCTGGGCGCGCAGGGCGTCCCAGGTGGCGGCGTCGGCGTTGCGGCCGACCGAGGCCAGGATCGCCTTGCGCAGCGGGCCGGGCACGGCGGCGGGGTCGGTCTTTTCGGCGGCGTGGCGACGCTTGGCCTCGGCGATCACCGCCGGATCGCCCAGCGTGCTGAGCGCGGTGATCAGGCCGGTGCGCAGGGTGGCCGTGGGACCGGCCTCGCCGGGCTTGGCGGTCCAGCCCACCTGCTGGAACACCGGCGACAGGCGGGCGACGGCCAGCTTGCGGAAGGCGGCCCGGTCGGCGGCGGGCGCGCTGTCATACATGCCGTTAACGTTGGTCAGCACGGCCGCGACCTTGCCCCAGACCTGGGGATCGGCGTCGGCCGGGGTGGCCAGGGCCAGATCCAGGGCGTCGGTGACGGTTTGCTGGCCGTTCAGGCCCAGGGCCCAGGCGTCGGAAATCACGCCCAGCTGGTCGATGGCCGGCAGCTTGGCGAAGCCGGCCGAGACGGCGGCGAAGGCGTTTGGCGTGTAGAGGGTGCGGAAATAGCCGGCCTGGCCGGCGTTGACGATCACGGGACCGCAGCCCTCGACGCTGAGGGAGCCCTTGCCGCCCTCGACCAGGGTCTTGGACACGGTGCTGGAGCCGGCCACCTGGGCCGAGACCGGCACGCGCCAGGCCAGGGGGGTCTTGGTCGGCTTGTCGCGGCTGAACTCGCCCTGGGCCAGGGTGACCGGGGTCTTGCCGGCCGCGCAGGCGCCGGTGTCGACCGTGATCAGCGGGATGCCCGGCTGCAGGGTGAAGTCGTGGGCGATGGCGGTGATCGGCTTGCCGGCGGCGGCCTCGACCGCGCGCCACAGGTCGTCGGTCTGGGTGCTGCCGTGGGCGTTGGCCTTGATGTAGGCGCGCACGCCCGCGCGCCAGGCCTCGGGGCCGACATAGGCCTCGAGCATGCCGATGACCGCCTGACCCTTCTGATAGGTGATGCCGTCGAACGCCTGGCTGGCCTGGTCGACGGTCTCGACGTGCTGGACGACGGGGTGGGTGGTGGCCAGCGAGTCCAGGCCCATGGCGTATTCACGCCCGGCGACGGCGCTCAGATGGCTGTTCCATTCGGGGTGGAAGTGCTCGGTGGCCCGGCCCTCCATCCACGACGCGAACCCTTCGTTGAGCCAGAGGTCGTCCCACCACGACATGGTGACCAGGTCGCCGAACCACTGGTGGGCCATTTCGTGGGCCACGGTCGTGTAGATGTTCTGGCGGTCGGCCTGGGTCGAGATCGCCGGGTCGTCCAGCAGGGCGTACTCGAAGTAGAAGATCGCGCCCCAGTTCTCCATGGCGCTGAAGAACTGGCTCTGGCCCGGGGCGGCGATGTGATCCAGCTTGGGCAGCGGGTAGGGGGCGTCGAAATAGTCGTTGAACCACTCCAGCAGGGGCCCCGACGACTTCAGGGCGAAGTCGGCCTTGGCCAGGTCGCCCTTCTTGGTGATCACGCCCATCTCGACGTCGCCGACCTTGGCCGTGGCGCGGTCGAACTCGCCCAGGCCGAAGAACAGCAGGTAGGTCGACATCTTGGGCGAGGTGGCGAAGGTCACCGTCGACTTGCCGCCGCCCGCGTCCTGGGTCTTGGTGACGGGCATGTTGCTGACCGCCATCTGGCCGGTCGGGACGGTCGCCTTGACGTCGTAGGTGGCCTTGAAGAACGGCTCGTCCCACGAGGGGATGAAGCGGCGGGCGTCGCTGTTCTCGAACTGGGTGTAGAGGGCGCGCTTCTTGCCCTCGTTCGTGTCGTAGTCCAGGGCGAACAGGCCGGCGGCCTGCTTGTAGATCTTGCCGCTGTAGTCGATCGACAGGACGTGGCCGCCCTTGGCGACCGGCTTGTCGAAGGTGAAGGTGGCGGTCTGGGCCTCGGCGTCGACCGTGATCTTGGCCGCGCCCTGCTTGGCGCCGTTCGGGCCGGTCAGCTCGGCCTTGGCGAAGGTGAGGTCGGCGGCCTGCAGGGTGATGGTGTTGCTTGGGGCGGCGACGTCGATGGCGATCTTGACCGAGGCGGTGAAGGTCAGCTTGTCGACGTCCGGCGTGAAGGCCAGATCATAGTGGGTCGGGACCACGCCGCGCGGCAGCTGGGTGGTGACGGTGGAGGCGGTGATCGTCGACTTGCCGGCGGCGGCCTTCGGCGGGACGGGCGTCACGGCCAGCGCCGATCCGGCGGCAAAAACGAGTACGGCGGCAGCCGCTGAAGAGAGAAGTCGACGCATGAACGGCCTTGGATTGCAAAATTTTGTCCGGCCCGACGCCGGAGGGCGCAAACCAACACTGTCCAGGCGCGTCTGGCGCATTAAATCTGTGTAATGATCAAGCCTATCAATGTTCTGCCAGGGTTCGATCTCTGGCCCGGCGCGCTGGACCCCAAGGCCCAGGCCGATCTGCTGGGTTTGACCCTAGCGGCGTTCGAAACCGCGCCGCCGGTCCGGTACGAGACCGCCTACGGCAAGGCCATGAGCGTGGCCATGACCAGCTTTGGTCCCCTGGGCTGGACCAGCGACAAGACCGGCTACCGCTATGCCGACCGCCATCCGGGGACGGGCCAGCCCTGGCCCGACATGCCCGACGTCCTGCTCGATCTCTGGGCGGCCCTCGCCGATCCCGAGACCCCGCCGGACTCGGCCCTGATCAACCTCTATCGCGACGACGCCCGCATGGGTCTGCACCAGGACCGCGACGAGGCCGATCCACGCTTTCCGGTGCTGTCGATCTCGCTGGGCGACACCGCGGTGTTCCGGATCGGCGGGACCTCGCGCAAGGACCCGACCCGTTCGCTGAAGCTGTCGTCGGGGGATGTCTGCCGGCTGTCGGGTCCGGCGCGGCTGGCGTTCCACGGGGTGGATCGGATCCTGCCGGGGTCTTCAGGGCTCGTGCCCGGGGGAGGGCGGGTGAACATCACGCTGAGACGGGCGAGGGAGGCGTAGGTCCCCCTCAGTCGGCTTCGCCGACAGCTCCCCCAGAGGGGGAGCATCTAGCACGACAAATCCTCCCCCTCTGGGGGAGGTGGCCCGGAGGGCCGGAGGGGGCCTGCGGCGACCAAAGCTCAAAGAAAAAGGGCGGCTCCTCGCGGAGCCGCCCTTGATCACGTCAAACCCAGAAACCCTTACCCGCGCAGCTTGCGGGTGATGGTCTCCAGATCCTGGCTCAGGACCGGGTCCTCGGCGCGCAGGGCTTCGATGCGGCGCACGGCGTGCAGGACCGTGGTGTGGTCGCGGCCGCCGAAGCGCCGGCCGATGTCGGGCAGCGAGCGGGTGGTCAGTTGCTTGGCCAGCCACATGGCCGCCTGGCGCGGACGGGCGATGGCGCGGTTGCGACGCTCGCTGAGCAGGTCGGCCTGTTTCATGCCGTAGTGCTCGGACGTGGCCTTCTGGATGTCGTCGATGGTGATGCGCTTCTCGCCGGCCCGCAGATGCGGACGCAGGATCGCCTGGACCTCGTCCAGGGTCAGGCGCGAGACGCCTTCGCCGGCCCGGGCCGACAGGGTGTTCAGCGCGCCTTCCAGCTCGCGGACGCTGTCGGTGAAGCGGTCGGCCAGGAAGTTCAGCACCTCGGTCCGCATGGTGGGCTCGAAGCCGTGCTGGCGCGACAGCGCCTGCAGCTTGCGGTCCAGGATGCCCAGGCGCAGGGCGCGGTCGGCCGGCTCCAGGCCGCAGACCAGGCCCGCCGAGAGGTGCGAGCGCAGGCGGGCGTCCATCTCGGTCATCGCCGCCGGAGCGCGGTCCGAGGAGAACACCACCCGGCGGCCGTCCTCGACCAGGGCGGTCAGGGTGTGGAACAGCTCTTCCTGGCTCGACTGCTTTCCGGCGATGAAGTGCACGTCGTCGATGATCAGCAGGTCGGCGCCGCGCAGCTCTTCCTTGAAGGCCGCGGTCTGGCGATCCATCACCGCGCGGACGAAGGTCGACAGGAAGCGCTCGGCGGTCAGATAGACCACCCGCTTGGTCGGGGCCTGGCGCATGGCCTCCCAGGCCAGGGCGTTGAGCAGGTGGGTCTTGCCGAAGCCGTAGGGGCCGTGGAACAGCACCGGATTGAAGTGGCCGTCGGCCCAGCTGGCCACGCGGCGCGCCACGGCATGGGCGAATTCGTTGGCCGGACCCGGCACGAAGGTGTCGAAGGTGAAGCGTTCCTGGAGGCCCTGCACCGGCGAGGGCTTGGAGCCGTTGGTCGGCGCCAGGGCCGGAACGTCGCTGGACACCGGCAACACGATCTCGATCGGCTCGGCCTTGGGCTCGAAGCTGGTGGACACGCCGCCGCCCGACGCGCCGCCCGGGCCGTTGGCGGCTTCGAACTCCAGGCGCGACTTCAGATCCAACCGACGCGACGTGGCGTCATTGGCCGCCCACAGTTCGCTGACGCGGCGCCAGGCGCTGCGGCGAATCCAGTCGCGGGCGATCCCGGTCGGCGTCACCACCACCACGTCGCCGGCCTGGCCTTCACGCAGCACGGCGGGGGCGATCCACGAACCGAAAGCCGCGTCGCCCAGCTCGCGCTTCAGCACCACGCAGACCTTGTTCCAGACGACGCCCGCAGGCTCGCAGGCGACCGTCGAGAACGCAGCCGAGAACTCTTGGGTCACTACCCCGCCTTTGGTCGTCATCGTCACCGCCTCGATATGTCGTGTCATCCCCGATCGCCGCCCCCCATGGCGCACGACCGTGCCTCAAGCCCTCTCCAATCCAGCAGACACAGGGGGTTGATCGGCGAACACGAGGGTTCCGCCGCCGCCAGTGATCTCCATGGACTGGAAGGCCGTTGAGACGCTTAAACTAGCCAGCGGCCCCCGCCGGTCAAACGGAAAACTTGCGTCCGTCGGCGGATATTTCTGTTGACTCGACAGACGTCCTCGCCCGCCAAGGGAATGTCATTTCAGGCCTCGAGAAATGTCTCGGGGGACAATCTTGGGTTTGAAAAAAGGCAATAGAAAAAGCCGACCGAGTTTCCTCGATCGGCTTTCCTAAGTCTTTGATTTCGCTAGCCGAACAGCGTTCGGCGAGAAACTGGATTAGGCCGCGGCCTGATCAAGCTTCTTCAGGCGAGCCGCCAGGCGCGAAACCTTGCGCGAGCCGGTGTTGGGGTGGACGACGCCCTTGGAAACGGCGCGCATCAGTTCCGATTGCGCTTCGATGAAAGCGGCCTTGGCGACGGCGGCGTCGCCGGCGGCCAGGGCGTCTTCAAACTTGCGCAGGAAGGTGCGCACGCGCGAGCGACGAGCGGTGTTCACTTCGGTGCGACGAGCGATCTTGCGGATCGCTTTCTTGGCGCCGGGATTATTGGCCATTAGTTCGGACCTTCAAACGGACAGCCGCGCGGGCGGCCGCGAAGCAGGAGAAATCAAGAGCGCGCGGATATACGGGAACGACCGCCCGGGGTCAATCCACAGACGGGCCAGAATCTCCCGCATACGGTCGACGGCCGTTCACGACCCCTTGAACGCCGGCTTCCGCTTCTCGACGAAGGCCGCCATGCCTTCCTTCTGGTCGTCGAAGGCGAACAGCGAGTGGAACAGGCGCCGCTCCAGCGCGACGCCCGTGCTCAGCGTGGTCTCGTAGGCGGCGTTGACCAGTTCCTTGTTCATCGCCGTGGCCAGGGGCGACTGGGCGGCGATCTTGGCGGCCACGGCCAGGGCCTCGTCGACCAGGGTGTCGGCCGGGAAGATCCGCGACGCCAGGCCGGCCCGCTCGGCTTCCTCGGCGCCCATCATCCGGCCGGTCAGGATCATGTCCATGGCCTTGGACTTGCCGACCAGGCGGGTCAGGCGCTGGGTGCCGCCGATGCCGGGCGCGACGCCAAGCGTGATCTCGGGCTGGCCGAACTTGGCCGTGTCGGCGGCCAGGATGAAGTCGCACATCATCGCCAGCTCGCAGCCGCCGCCCAGGGCGTAGCCGGCCACCGCGGCGATGATCGGCTTGCGCGTGCCCTCGATGGCTCGCGCGCCGGCCGCGAAGAAGTCGTCCTTGAACATCTGGGCGTAGGACTTGTCGGACATCTCCTTGATGTCGGCTCCGGCCGCGAAGGCCTTGGCCGAGCCGGTCAGGACGATGCAGCCGACCGCGTCATCGGCCTGGGCCGCCGCCAGCGCCTGGGCCAGCTCGGCCAGCAGGGCGGTGTTCAGCGCGTTCAGCGCCTCGGGCCGGTTCAGGCGGATCAGGGCGACGCCGGGCGCGGCCTGCGGCGCTTCCACGATCAGGGTCTGGTACTCGGCCATCGACGGTCTCCTGTTTGAGCGTGGCCTTTATAGAGGGGCCGACGGCGTTGGGGAGCCCCCCGGGGACGGGATGAGGGTCGCCGTCTGGTGGGGGCGCTCGCCAGGAACGCCGGGGCCGGGTTTCGACCCTGGGCGGACGCTAGGTCCTCCCCCTGTGGGGGAGGTGTCGGCGAAGCCGACGGAGGGGGAGTGATCGGACAAGTCTAGGATCCTAGATCCCAAACCTCCCCCCACCGATCGCTACGCGAT
>Ga0101941_1000457_pt1 | contig 70735 bp, 59 predicted proteins | sample DewCreD2012metaG_3_FD_75242 | JGI IMG/M metagenome (GOLD analysis project Ga0101941, IMG submission 75242) | Hot spring sediment bacterial and archeal communities from British Columbia, Canada, to study Microbial Dark Matter (Phase II) - Dewar... ... | reverse complement strand
GGCGTTGGTTACGGCAGGAGGTATTGCACCAGCACCGTTTTGGGGATGACGTATTGGGTTTACGCGGAGCGGTGCGTTCGTTTTTAGACCAGTTTTCGGAGGGTTCGGAGGCTTTGCTGCGTTATGTTGGTTTACGTAGCGCGGACGGACTATACAGCAGTGTTTTTGCGCAGGAGGAGCCGGTCGTATAAGTGCAACTATTTTTTCAAAATTCATCAATGGTGGGAGAGGTGTTCATCGTTTGTTGTTTTTTGAAAAGCCGCCTGGAGATTTTCAGAACACTACAGGAACTGCGCTACCGGTCACACTATATAACAAGTTATGTACCGTTGTCAAGCACTTTTACGGGGTGCGGGGAAAAATTTTGGATAAACCTCTCCCCCGTCCCCTCTCCTGCGAGGAGAGGGGAGCCGCGAGTCGAACGCCCCCTTCCTGACAGGGGGTCAGGTTTTCCCCCTTACCTCCAGAACCGCTTCAGGTTTGCCGATACTTCTAACAGGTGTTGCGCAAGCACCTGAAAGGATAACGGCATGGCAGGAATCGCGCTGAGTTCGCGACTGGGTGGACGTTTAGGCAAATACAGCGACCTGATTATGGCAGTGGCGGTGCTGGGTGTGGTGGTGATGCTCATCGTGCCGCTGCCGGAATGGCTGCTGGACACCTGCCTGGTGGTAAACCTGGCGGGTGCAGCGCTCATCTTCCTTACCACGCTCTATGTTCAGGAACCACTTCAGTTTTCGGTGTTCCCGTCCCTGTTGCTGATTGCCACCCTCTTCCGCCTGTCGTTGAACATCGCCGCCACCAAGTTGATTCTGGGTTCCGGCTCCGCCGGGCGCGTGATCGAAGCCTTCGGTAACTTCGTGGTGGGTGGCGACTACGTGGTGGGCGTCGTCGCGTTCCTGATTCTGGTCATCGTGCAGTTCGTGGTGATTACCAACGGTGCGGGGCGTGTGGCAGAGGTGGCTGCACGCTTCACGCTGGACGCCATGCCCGGCAAGCAGATGGCTATCGACGCCGACCTGAACGCCGGTCTCATCACCGAGGAGCAGGCGAAGGAACGGCGCAAGGCGATTGAGGAGGAGGCGGACTTCTACGGCGCGATGGACGGTGCGAGCAAGTTTGTGCGGGGCGATGCCATCGCGGCGGTGCTCATCATTATCATCAACATCGTGGGTGGATTCCTGATAGGCTTGCGCAACGGGCAGGGCGATGCGATGACGGTGCTGCGCACCTATACCCTGCTCACCGTTGGCGAGGGGCTGGTGGCGCAAATCCCCGCGCTGTTCATCTCCACCGCCGCAGGCATTCTGGTTACACGCACCGCAACGCAGACGCATCTCGGGCAGGACCTGTTTGCCCAGCTCTTCTCCCGCGCCCGCCCCGCGTGGATTGTTGCCGGAATGCTGGTGACGATGGCGCTGGTGCCCGGCTTCCCGATTATCCAGTTGCTGTTGCTGGCGGCAGCGCTGGGCGGAATCGGCTACGCAGTGACCCGAAGCGAGAAGGCGCGCACCCGAAAAGTGGAGTCCGCTCCCAAACGCCAGCCCGCACCGGAAGCGCCGAAGGGACCGGAGGCAGTGTTGCCGTTGTTAACCGTAGACACCATCGAGCTGGAGCTGGGACTGGGGTTGCTGGGGCTGGTGGACGCCTCCGCAGGTGGCGACCTTGTGGAGCGCATTAACCTGATTCGCCGCCAAACCGCGCTGGAACTGGGTATCGTACTGCCTTCGGTGCGCATCCGTGATAATCTGCAACTGAAAAACGACCAGTATACTATCAAGATCAAGGGTGAGACGGTGGCAACCGGCGAGGTGCACCCACAGTATCTGCTTGCCATGGGCGGTGACGACCCCCAGCAGATGGAATCGCTGGGAGGTATCCCCACGCGCGAGCCCGCCTTTGGTCTGAGCGCATACTGGATACCCGTCAGCCGACGCGACGCCGCGGAGATGCTGGGTTGCACCGTCGTCGAGCCGTCGGCGGTGATCGCCACGCACCTGACCGAAATCATTAAACAACATGCAGCAGACATCCTGACACGGCAAGACGTACAGACGCTACTGGACCACACCAAACAGCACAATGCGGCGGTGGTGCAGGAGCTGATACCCGACCTGATGACAATTGGCGAGGTGCAGAAGGTTCTGCAGCACCTGCTGCGCGAGCGCGTTCCCATCCGCGATTTAGGCACCATTCTGGAAACGCTGGCGGACTACGCACCCCGCACCAAAGACCCCGACCAGCTGGGTGAGCTGGTACGCTCTGCCCTCGCCCGCACCATTACACGACAGTATCTGTCGGGTGACGGCGTGCTGTACGTGATGACGCTGGAGCCTTCGCTGGAGGGTCGTTTACGCGAGAGCGTACAGCCTACTGCTTCGGGGTTGCAGCTGGCTATCGACACCGCATTCGCCAGCGCGCTGTTGCGAGAAATCGGCTCGCAGGCGGAAGGGATGGCGGCGATGGGCTACGTGCCGGTGATTCTCTGCTCGTCACAGATACGGCTTCCCCTGCGCCGGCTGATAGAGCGTTCGATGCCCTCGGTGGCGTGCATCGCCTACAACGAGGTGGCAAGCGGAGTGTCCGTTGAAGCGGTGGCGGTCGTCTCGGTACCGATGTTTGCCGGGGTGTCTCAAGCGGCGTGAGGTGTGAAAACCTATCCCCCCTCTCCCCTCTTCCCTGCGAAGGAAGGGGAAAGATGGCTCCCCTCTCCTCGTAGGAGCGGGGACGGGGGTAAGGTATAGTCAACCTATCCTCCCTTTCCCTGCGAAGGAAGGGGAAAAATGGCTCCCCTCTCCCTGTGGGAGAGGGGCTGGGGGAGAGGTTGAATAGGAAAGGTCGGGGATGAGGTTTTCCTGCGATTCGGCGTTCAAAGCAGATGCCAGGCTTACTGACAGGAGGAGGAACGAACTATGTCGAGCATTCGCAAATATCAGGCGAAAACGATAACCGAAGCGCTGGCTATGGTTCGCGCCGATTTGGGGCGCGACGCAGTGATTGTGCAGACGCGCAAGGTGAACAAGCGTGTACTGGGTGTGTGGGGGCGTGAAATGGTAGAGGTCTGGGCGTCAGATAATCCCGACCTTGAGGGTCTGCGTCGCCTGCAAACGACGACGCCTGCGACAACATCTTCCTTGCCACGTGAGCAATCCTCTCGCATCGAACAGCTGGAGAGCGAGATTCAAAACCTCAAAGCGATGATTGCCCAGCTTGCCCGGCAGGGTGTGGCGGTTGTACCCGACACAACACCTGTTGCCTCTATCCCGGATAGCCCCTGGCTATCTCTGCTGAAGCAGGCAGAAGTGGAGGAATCTATCGCTCGCGAACTGCTCCAGTCCGTTCCCGAAAACGCCCTCTCGGAAAGCACCCTGCATTCGCTGATTGCGGAGAGGCTGGTCACCTCCGGTCCGATTACTCTACAAGAGGCACAGCCGAAGGTGGTGATGCTGGTGGGTCCAACAGGCGTGGGCAAGACCACCACCATCGCCAAGCTGGCAGCGCAGTACGCCCTGCTGCAGAAGCGTCGCGTCGGACTGATTACCATCGATACCTACCGCATCGCCGCGGTGGAGCAGCTGCGCACCTATAGCCAGATTATCGATGTGCCCATCCGCGTGGTATACAGTAGCAACGAACTGCCCGGCGCCCTGCGCGAGTTTGCCGGTATGGACGTGGTGTTTATAGACACCGCCGGACGCAGCCAGCGTAACAGCATGCAAATCGGTGAACTCAAAGCGTGCTGTGAACGGCTGAGCGACTGTGAAGTGCACCTGGTACTGAGCAGCACCACCAAAACGCGCGACCTGTATGACATCGTGGAGCGATTCTCGGTAATGCCCCTGCATCGCGTCATCTGGACGAAGCTGGACGAGAGCACCGCCTTTGGCAACATGCTCAACGTGGCGGTGAAACATCCCCTGCCCATCTCGTACGTCACTACCGGACAGCGCGTGCCAGAGGATGTGGAGGTCGCCGAGTCGAATAAGCTGGCGTCACTGGTGGTGGGTGGAGCCTCCGCCCCCACCCCGATTCTGACGCCTGCCGCATGAAGATTGCACTGTCCGTCATCATCGTCAACTGGAACACGCGCGAGCACCTGCGTGCTTGTCTGCGTTCCATCTTCACATACCCCCCCGATGAGCCGTTCGAGGTGTGGGTGGTAGATAACGCTTCCTCCGACGACAGTGTGCAGATGGTACGCGAGCAGTTTCCACAGGTGAACCTCATCGCCAACGAGCAGAACATGGGCTACGGCAGGGCGAACAACCAGGCTCTTCGGCAGGCGCAGGGCGAGTTCGCGCTGATTCTGAACAGCGATATCGAGGTTACCCCACACGCCCTGCAAGCGTTGATAGACTTTATGCGCCAGCATCCCGACGCGCACGCCGCCGGAGGGCAGCTTATCTTGCCAGACGGCAGTATCCAGCCCTCCTGTTCTGAGCGGCTCACGCTGTGGGCGGTGTTTTGCGAGCAGAGCCTGCTGGCGAAGGCGTTCCCCCGCTCGCGCCTGTTTGGGGGATATACCCTCACCTGGTGGAGCTATGATAGCGTGCGCGAGGTAGAGCAGGTGGTGGGGGCGTGCTTGATGCTGCGCCGCCAGCCAGACGGCTCCTTTCCCCTCTTCGATGAGCGATACTTCATGTATGCGGAAGACACCGATCTGTGCCATCGCATTCGACAGAGAGGCGGGCGCATTTATTATGTGCCACACGCCCGGTTCAAGCATCATCTGGGCGCAAGTAGCGAGCAGGAATCCGTACGCACCGAGATGGTGAAAGCATACAACCGCAGCCGAATCCTCTTCTTCCGTGAGGTGTACGGTGCATGGAGCGTTCCTGTCTACCGTCTGCTCATCGCGATGGGGGCGTTACTGAGGCTGACATTATGGACAGGCGCATGGCTGGTGGGCAAACCCGACCGTCGGCACGCAGCCCGTCACGTCGCGATGTTCTGGAATGTGTTTAAGGATGCGTGGAAGAGTTGCTCCCTTCGAACGCCCTAATGCAGCGGAGGGAGAATATCCCTCTGCAGTTCCAGCATCTCATCCACCATCTGTACCGCGTTGCGGTACGAATCCACCGTCGGGTCCAGCAGCACCGCCTGTAACAGCTTGTCTTTGGACTGCTCGGCGAACGCCTCCACAAGCAGCTGATGGATGCTTGCCTGCAGGCGCAACATCGCCGCGATGGCTTCGGGTAAAGGCTCCATCTGCAGGGGATGGACGCCCTCCGCATCGCCGATGGCGGGAACCTCCACCACCGTCTGGTCGGGCAGGTTGGGAATCGCGCCGCGATTGGGCACGTTCACCGCGGGCAATTCGTGCCGGATACCGCAGGCGATGGATTCCATGATGGGCGCAGCCAGCTCGCCCGACGGCTGCAGGGGCGCGTCCTCGAGCCGCCGTGGCTGAGGCTGCTCCGGCTTCCATGGGCGGCGCGTGGGGTCACCCGTTAACGAGTAGATGAACTCGGGAATGCGTCCCGTCTGCCAGGGGTGACCCTCGGCGGGGTCGTAGAAGTACTGCAATTCGCTGCACACGAACTCGTCCGCCCAGCGGATGTACTCGCCGTAGTGGTTAGCAGCCGGGGAGGGCCACAGTCCAAATCGCCGAAACAGGATGCGCCCCAACCCTATCTCATGCCAGTCGGAAAGCCAATCGCCTTCGCGCTCTTTCTCACGCAGGAGAGGATACAGGTCTTCGCCGGTGCGCTTGTGGCGTATGGTCTGGAACCAGGTGAAATGGTTAATGCCACATGCAGTGGCTTCTATCTGCTCGGCAGGGATTTCCAGAATACGCGCAATCTGTTCCAGCCCCATGAAGAAACCGTGACATAATCCCACCACGCGGATGCCGGTCAGCCGCGACACCGCCTCGCACAGCTTGTGTTCGGGGTTGGTGAAGTTGATGAGCCACGCATCGGGACACAGCCTCTCCATCGTGCGGGCAATCTCGATGGTGGGTCCCATGTTGCGCAGTGCATGGAACAGCCCGCCGGGTCCGCCGTTCTCACCGAACACCTGCCGGAAGCCGTACTTGCGCGGAATATGAAAGTCCTGCGCCCAGTAGAGAAAACGGTTGACCTCGATGGCAGACACCGCGAAACGCGCTCCGTCCAGCGCATGTTGCAGGTCGGTGGTCGCCTCTATGGTTGCCCTGACGCCCAGTTTTTCCGCCACATAATGGGCATAGCGTTCCACGTCGCGCAGGTGCTCGGCGACCTTATCCATCAACACCAGGTGTACTCCAACCTCGGTAAGCGGTTTGCTCAGCAATATATCGCGTACGGTAGAGGGTCCGAACGACCGACTTCCCGCACCGATCAGCGTTATCTTCACAGGTTGCATGATGACCTCCGGTGGCTAAAAGCACTTTATCTGTGGTTTCGAGGCGGCGGGCATGAGGTTCCTGCTCATGGAGGAGGAGAGACTTCTCCCGTCGCCGGGGCAGAGTAACGGTGCGGCAGTAAGAGTAACCCCCTCACATCTAGGGGAGTCCCGTTGCGTCTGCATCGCAGGCGTAACGTCACTCCTTGTGCCCTTCGTCATTGTCATCGCTATCAAGGCTAACGCTCATAATTAGCTTCACTCCCCTATACCACCCCCACGACAGAACAATTCCCGCTCCTATGACCCACAATTTCAGCACAATGCGCAAAGCATCAAGTATGTAACCAGCCGCATAGGCTCCCACCAGTGGCACAAGCAGGCAAGCGAGAACCAATCCAAAACAGCCTCCAAATACCCAACGAAGGCTATGGCCAATTTGAGAGTCGGAGTTCACTGCCGGTGCCTCCCGAATGCTCACCCTGCTCACCTACAGCAATATCGCATAATGTCCTGCAAAACGCCGCCGAGAACAGAGCCCAGGACACCCCCGATAAATCCACCTGCCTCCACATCCTCTCGTCCGCTCCGCAAAGCGAGAAGGCTACAGATCAAGCCCCCTGTTCCCGCGCATACACCAATGAGTGGGAGATTACTACCCTCCCGCGCCATCAGGCAGCATAATGAATCCACAAAGGATGCTTCGCGAATGCAGAGGTCTATCCGTATTGCTAACCGAAAGCACAAAACCATTACTGCGATGACGTAAAGAAGGGTACCCACCATCCACACAGTTCTTACCATGTCTGACATCCTCTCCGCATCTCTTTATGTCGCGGGGTAACAGTGGTAAGCCGGCTCCCAACAACCTCCGATTCTCCCCCACCCATACGTCCAGAACCGCTCCTACGCCGGTATGGTAGCCCATTTACCTTTGTAGCCGCAGGGCGTGGGGTTTGTGCCGGACATGGGCTGACCCCAGGCGTCATATGCCAGATGGGCATCCGCTTCCATTATATTCAACGAGGATTTTTTTGCAAGATAGTGTGGAACGAGACATTTGCAAATGGGTGCGGATAACCGCAGGCGGGCTCGTCCAACATCATACAAACGAAGAGGAACGGCATGAGCGGTAGATGTGCACTGCACCCTTCAGCAAGGCTCGCTTTGCCGTTCCTCCAGCTGTCTACAGGCTCTTGGCTGCTTTCGGGGTCTCTGTTGCCTTTGTTGCAGGCTTGGCGGGGGCAGACTTTGTTTTTGCAGCCGCCGCCGTGCCGTGCGACTTCATGAACGGGCAACCGCCGTGAGCCTTGCTGCTATCTTTCGCCGCGGGGGTTGTCTTCATCTCGGGGCAGTCAGAACAGTCCTTCTTGCCGTCGGTCGCTTTCGCCTTTGTCGCGCCTGCCATGTGGGGACACTCGCCTTCCTTCATGGCGGCGGGTTTCACATCGCTCTTCGCCTGCGCGGCGGTTGCTTTCGACGCGCCTTCATGCGGACAACAGGAGCCGCCTGACTTCACCGCTGCAGGCTTTACCGATGTCTTTTCCTGGGGGTTCGCGGAAACCCACAACACCGTAGCGATGCCTAAAGCCAGCACCGCCACCATCGCCATCAAACGCTTGTGCATGATTACCTCCCTGTTCGATTGTTGGGTTGTACCTGCGGGTATTGCTTACTTTATTATACACACTAAGCGTCTTCTCCTGTTCCCCTGTGCTATAATATTTTTGCGAGAGAAAGCAAAACGAGGGATAAGCGATGGCGCAAGTGCTGGAGAAGACCAAACCGGGCTATAAGATATACACGTGGGGATGCCAGATGAACGAGGAGGATTCCGAGCAGATGGGGCTGTATCTGGAGCGGCTCGGATACCGCCCCGTACAGGAGGACGAGGAGGCGGAGGTCATTCTGCTCAACACCTGCTCGGTGCGCCGCAAGCCGGAGGACAAGGTGTTCAGCCTGCTGGGCGAACTGCGCAGGTGGAAAGAGAAACACCCCAACGGCATCCTCGGCGTCTGTGGATGCATGGTGCAAGTGCGTGCAGATGAGCTGCGCAAAGAGGCTCCCCATGTGGATTTCATCGTCGGCACGGCGAACATCGCCCGAATCCCCGAACTGGTGCAGGAGGTGCGCCGCTCTCGCAAGCTGATGGCTGCGCTGGAACTGCCTCCGCGCAAGGGGGCGATTGTAACCGATGTGCCTCAGCGCATCACCGAGCGCAAGCCCAAACTGCGCGCCTTTGTGCCCATCATGTACGGCTGTGACAAGTTCTGCACCTTCTGCGTAGTTCCCCTCACGCGCGGACGTGAGCGCAGCCGTCCCACAGAGGATATTCTGGAGGAGATTCGCTACCTCGCCGAGCACGGCACGAAAGAGGTTACCCTGTTGGGGCAGACGGTCAACTCCTACGGCAAGAACCTGATGGAAGGGAAGGTGCCGTTCGCCAGACTGCTGCGCCTGATTAACGACATTCCGGGCATCGAGCGTATCCGCTTTACTTCACCCTACCCGCGCGACTTCACCGACGAGCTGATTCAGACGATGGCGGAGCTGCCCAAAGTCTGCGAGCACGTGCACCTGCCCCTGCAAGTGGCGGACAACGACCTGCTGCGCGAGATGAAGCGCGGCTACACGGTGGAGCAGTATGAAGCCATCGTGCACAAACTGCGCGCCGCCATGCCCGATATCGCCATCACCACCGACCTGATGATTGGCTTCCCGGGCGAAACGGAAGAGCAGTTCCAGCACACGCTGGAGTTTGTGGAACGCATCCGCTTTGACTCCGCCTTCATGTTCGCCTACAGCCCGCGCCCGGGCACGAAAGCCGCCGAGCGCGAAGACCAGATTCCCCGCGCGGTGAAGCTGGAGCGTCTGCATCGGTTGATTGAACTGCAAAATCGCATCACCTGCGAGATAAACGCCTCTCAGGTGGGTAACGTCTACGAGGTGCTGGTGGAAGGTCCCAGCCCCAAAGACCCAACGAAGCTGACCGGATTGACCCGTCAGAACAAGACGATGAACTTTGTGGGTCCGCGCGAGCTGATAGGTCAAACCGTGCGCGTGCGGGCGGTGGAAGGACACCTGTGGGGGTTCATCGGCGAGCTGGTGGACGGTTCGCCCTGACACAGCCGGCAGCTGTATAATATGGACGCGTACCGCGTTCGGAGCGGTGTTACGCTTTCTCAAGGTGCAAACAAAGATGATGACATCCGAGCCAGTAGATAAGGTTGGAAAGATTCTCATAAGGTGAAAATACCATGCCTGTATCTCCCCCCTTCCCCACTCTAACCGAAATCATGAGCCTGATCGGCGAAGCGGGGCGTCGCCTCGCCGAAATCGAAGCCAGTGAAGGTGCGGCGGGCAATATCTCGGTGTACATCGGTTGGAGCATCGACCCGCGCCGACAGTTCCCTTTGCAGGAGACGATTCCCATCCCCACTCCCGTGCCCGAGCTGGCGGAGGGGCTGTTTCTGGTCACCGGCTCAGGGCGGCGCCTGCGCGAAATCGGCACCGACCCCGAGGCAAACCTCGGCGCGGTGAAGGTGAACCCCGATGGCTGTACTGCCACCCTCTATACCTCCCCGAAACGCCTGTTCGAACGCCTCACCAGCGAGTTCAACTCGCATCTGGCGGTGCATCGCGACCAGGTGATGCGCACAGGCACGAACTTCCACGCGCTCATCCACGCCCAGCCGCTACACCTGACCTACCTCAGCCACATCCCGCGCTACCAGGATGAGCGTTACCTCAATCAGCACATCCTGCGCTGGCAACCGGAAAGCATCGTGCAGCTGCCGGAGGGCGTGGGGCTGGTTCCGTTTCTGCTGCCCGGCTCCGACGAGCTGATGCAAGCCACGATGGAGAAACTGCGTCAGCACCGCGTGGTGGTGTGGGCGAAGCACGGCGTGATGGCACGCTCCGATGCCTCCGTGAAACGTGCGCTGGACCGTATCGAATACGCCGAAACGGGCGCACGCTACGAATATCTCAACCTCCTCTGCGGCGAGCAGGGCGAAGGGTTGACCCACGACGAGATTCTGCGCCTGTGCCAGAAGCTGGGTATCGAGCAGAAAGTGTTTTAAAGTGAAACCCCGCTTCTTCTCCTGCGTCATTATATACAGCGGGTTCATCGCAGTAGGCAGGCATCAGACCCTGCACAGGCTAAATCTAACCTGCACTTTGCAGAAGGGGTACTGTGGTATGTGCACTCGGATTCGCATTCTTGCCGTCGCACTGCTTATCGTTGGGCTTACAGGAACCATATATGCACAAGAGGTCGCACAACGACGAGGAAGCTCCCCCTCTCCAGCCGCCGCTCAGCCTTCATCTCCCGAAAACAACGGGCAACCGCAACAACCCTCATTAGAGGTTACCGTAGGCACAGAAGGGGTCTCGGTTTTTGCGGTAGGGGTAGATGCGCAGGAACTGCTCACCCGGCTCGCCAAAGAGACCGGTATTCGTCTCATCGTGGATGATACCGTGCGGCGGACGGTTACCATCAACCTCGTCAATATGCCCGTCACGCGCATTCTGGAGATTATCGCCGCGGCGTATGGGCTGTCGTATCGCGAAGTAAACGGCATCTTCATGCTCAGCGAGGGCATCCCGCGCAGTCCGTCCTCCTACTTGCTGAGCGATATCGACACCATCACCACCCAGTACGTGCTGGCTCCCAACGCCAAGTCGTTGCTACCCGTCTTCCTGCAAGACCACGTGAAAACCAACGCCGAGCAGAACGCGGTCATTCTCTCTGCGCCGCCGGAGGTGCTCAAGAAGTTCCGCGAGGACATCAAACAGTTCGACATCCCCGCTGCGCAGATTATGATAGACGTGCTGATGGTGGAGTTTACCGACTCCGCCGCGCGCGAGTTCCGTGCCCAGTGGGGCTGGAGCAATGACGGGCGTAGCCTGACGGTGGACTCTCCGCTCGGACAGGTGGTCTTCCGCTCGGTAACTACCCTGCCGACGGAGTTCTTTACCAGCCTGCGTGCGCTGGTCACGCAGGGCAAGGCACGAGTGCACGCCAACCCGCGCATCGCCACCGTCAGCGGACAGCGGGCAAGCATCTTCATCGGCAAACAGCGGTATCTCAGCACGCCTGTCAGCATCGGTAGCGGACGGGGCGAGGGCGACTTTTTCTTCCGTCAGACCAACTTCATCGACGCGGGTGTGCGCCTGAACATCACCCCGTGGACGGGAGGTGAGGGCGAGATTATCGTGGACGTACAGCCCGAAATCAGCGTGCTCAGCGCGCCCGACCCCAAAACCGGACTGCCCGACAAAAGCACCCGTCGCGCCAACACCACGGTGCGCGTGCGGGACGGTGAAACCATCATCATCGGCGGTCTGATCCAGCGCGAGCTGATGTCCACAAAGACCAGAGTGCCTGTACTGGGCGACATTCCCCTGCTCGGGCAGTTCTTCCGCTCAGAAGACACTAAAGAATCGGTCTCGGAGATGGCAATCTTTATCACGCCGCGTATCCTCTCGCAAACGGGTCACCTGCCCGCCGAGCAGGAGGAAGCCCTGAAGAAACGTTTCCTGCAAGAGGACAGTCGTGAGCGGAAGTAAGATAACCGTTGTGAAACCAAACCCCTTGCACCCCCTTCCTCGCGAGAGGAGGGGGAAAGGCTCCCCTCTCCCTGTGGGAGAGGGGCTGGGGGTGAGGCTGGATGCACGGCGCTCCTTTGGCAAACTGGCACTCTTACTGGTACTTTACTTCACCCTTGTACCGGTACACGCCCAGCAACGCCGAATGCCTTACTGCCACATCGTTGCGGTGGAGAGTCAGCGCGTGGGCAACGCCGTACAGGTAACCATCCGCGCTGACGGGCTGATGCGCTTGCAGTTCAATCCCGAACGCTACGTGGATATAGCTCGCGCCCAGCAGGGCACCGGCGATCCACGCAAGCCGGTGCTGGAAATCCCGTTTCGGGTGACCAATGCCCGCTCGCAGGTGAGCAGCTTCGTGGACGTGGGTATCTATCCCGTTAGCCATGTGGAGGTCTCTCTGCCGTCCGACACGCCCGATGGACTGGGCGTGGATATAAAGGTGGTGTTGTTCAGTCCGGCGGTGATTCGTTCAGGGCGTGTGGCGGGCGAGGAGGTAGATTTCGGCGGACTGCCCTACGCCGGTCCTACCTTCAGCGTGCAACAAACGCAGGACCAGCGTTCGCTTATCCTTCTGGTCACCAGCGACCGACGCACGTTACCGCCCGTGCAACGACGCAAGCCGGGCGAAGCAACGCCTTCCGAGCTGCTGGTGGAAGCCGACGGTAACACCGTAAGCATCTTTGCGCTGAACGCGGACCTGCGTGAGCTGCTGCGCGAGTTCACCAGAAAGACCGGCCAGGTGGTGCTGGTAGACCCCGAACTGGAGCGAGCGGTGAGTTTGTGTCTGCAGGAAGTCGCTCCCGAAGAGGCGTTGCAGGCTATCGCGACAGCGTACGGACTGGAGCTGGGGCGTACCGATGGCGCGTGGGCAATCGGCGAAGGAGCGGTCGGCAGCATGAGCACCTATCTGGAGAGCTCGCTGGAGAAAATCCCTCTGAACTACATCAGCGCGGCTTCGGCACGAAACAGCCTGCCTGAGTTCCTGCTGAAGCATCTCCGGGTAAACGCCAGCGAGAACTCCCTCGCCGTGGTAGGTCCGCCGCAGCTGGTACAGAAAGTGCGCGAGGACATTCACAGGATAGACCAGCCTGTACCTCACGTGCAGATAGACGCGCTGATTGTGGAGTTTACCGACACCGATGAGAGTGAAAACGCATTGCGCCTGCTGGTGTCCGATGCACACAATACCGCCCGCGTGAACACGGGCACAGGAGACATCACCTACCGGATATTCGGGACATCGCGAACGGACATCGAAGCCAAACTGCGCGCGCTGGCAGCGGAAGGGAAAGTGCGCATTCGTGCTACTCCTACCACTGTTGCCCTCAACGGACAAAGCGCGCGCATCTTCAGCGGGCAACAGCGTTATATCAAGGCGGACTATTTCGAGGAGTGGTCGCAGGCGTTTATCACACGCGTGATACCGGTGGACGTAGGGGTCAGTCTGGAGATGAACTGCTGGGTGGGCGCAGAGGGAGTGATACTGGCGACCGTCACCCCGCAGGTTACCGCCGTGGCGGAGCTGGACGTTACCACCGGCTTGCCTACCATCTCCACCCGTCGTGCCGAAACCACCGTGCTGTTGCGCGATGGGCAAACGCTCTTTATCGGCGGGCTGAACCTGCAACAGCGTGACACCATCACACGCAAGGTCCCTCTTCTGGGCGACCTGCCGCTGATTGGTGGACTGTTTCGCGCGAGAACACAGCGTCGCACCAGCACGGAGTTAGCCATTTTCGTCACACCGCGTATCGTCGCATCACCACACAGGGAGGTTAGCAGTATCCGATGAAAAGAACCTTGCTCTTCACCTTACTGGGTCTGGTTCTGGCTCTGCCGTCTCTGGCGCAAACCACTGCGTATTGCAACATCACCGAGATACGCGCTGACCAGCTGAGCAACGGCGTGCAGATTACCGTCCGCGCCGATGGCGTGCTGGAATGGCAGGCGCAAGAAGGGCTCTGGGGTCGGCGGACTCGGATTACCCTGCGCTTCACCAACGCCAAATCGCAAATCGGCAGGAACTTCATCGACGTCAGCAAGTTTCCGGTCAGCTATATTCAGCTTTCTATCCCGCAGGACGCGGTGGAAGGCGTCGGAGTGCTGATGACTATTGCCCTGTTCGAACCCTCTCGTGTGAACGTCGAACGCAGCAACGACCAGCAGAGCGTCATTATCACCGTGAGCAGTGAGCGCACCCTCGTGGGCAGGCGACCGGTAAATAACGAGGCTGAGCGCACGGAAGCAGCTACTCAGCTGCAGGTAGAATATGAAAACGGCTTGCTGTCGATACACAGCGTGAAGACACGGCTCTACCTGCTACTGGCGGAAATCGCCCGCAAGACAGGGGTCAACATCGCGGTGGACGACTCGGTGCGCAACCGTGAGGTGTCGATGTCGGTGGACAACCTGCCTGTGGACGAGATGATACGTGGTATCGCCAGCGCGTACGGGCTGGCTCTTTCGCAGGTGAACGGGGTGTACATGGTGAGCGACGGCGTGCCCACCGACCTTGCTCCTTACAGGTTGTCGGGCACGGAGTCGTTCCGCATGAAGTTTATCAAAGCACAGGTGGCGTCGGGGTTGCTGCCCACCTTCCTCTACAGCTACCTGCACGTGAACGAGGCACAGAACGCGGTGGTGGTAACTGCCCCCACGCAGATGCTGGACAAAATCCGCGCCGACTTCCAGAAAATCGATCTGCCTCCGCCGCAGATAATGATAGAAGCGCTGGCGGTGGAGATTGCCTCCACCGAGGACATCGGCGCCTCACTGGGACTATCGTTTACAGATAGCTGGATTACCACCTCCTCCGACTCGGGCACAGGCGACTTCCTCTACCGCACGGTAGGAACCCTGCCCGAAGATTTCAAAGCGAAGCTGAACGCGCTGGAAGCACAGGGCAAGGCGCGTGTGCGGGCGAACCCGCGCATGGCGGCGGTGAACGGACAGGACGCCGACATCTTCATCGGGCAGACGAAGTTCATTAAAGTGGAAGTGACCTCCTACGGCGGCAAGCAGGAACGCATTCAGGGCGTTGATGTGGGGGTGAAACTCTCCGTGCGCCCATGGACGGGCGGTAACGGTGAAATCACGCTCACCATCGAGCCGGAAGTGAGCAACATCAGCGAGCTGGACCGCGAGACGGGCATGCCTGTGCTCTCCACCCGACGCGCCCAGACCACCGTGCGCGTGAAGGACGGCGAGACCATCGTCATCGGTGGGCTGACACAACAGCAGGAGTACAAAACGCGCACGAAGATACCCATCCTGGGCGACATCCCGATACTGGGCACGCTGTTCCAGGGCACGAAGACCAGCCGCATCAACTCGGAGCTACTCATCTTCGTCACACCGCACATCCTGACCGATAGCGGCAGACTGAAGGACGAAGCGGCGGAGCAACGGATAAGAGAGCGTATGCTGCCGAAGACGCCCTAGCGCAGATGCGTTTTCGCCACCACCATGATGCACGGGCCGCCGTGCACGACCGTTGCGCCAGATTCCTGTGCTTGCCGGACGGCTTCCTCATGCTCGGAGCCGGGCTGCATCCAGATTTTGCGGATGCCCGCTGCCAGCGCATCCGTCACCACCTGTTTCGTCACCTCGGGCGGAACAACGGTCACAATCGCCTCCGGCGTTTCGGGTAGCGCGTGCAGATTGGGGTATACGGGGTCACCGTCCACCTCGTCCGCACGCGGGTTGATGGCGAACACACGCAACCCTTTTTCCTTCAGCGTCTTATATACTTTGTAGCCGTACTTCTCCGGGTCGCGCGACACGCCGAACACCGCCAGCGACCGCGCGTTCAGAAAGGAGTAGATGGTTTCTTCTGATAACACCTGATGCCTCCGTTCATTTGCCACAACACACCTGTGCTTATATTGTACACCACTGCTGCAGCTGTTTTTTTCAGAAGTCGGTTGTGCGCTGCCTTCGTCTGGAGGGAGATTGCGCGAGGGCACGAACTTATGTTGCGAAGTACATACCCAAGGAGGTTAGCGACGGATGAAACCGATTACCCTTTCGCTGGAGGAGTACCGCGACAAAGTATACGCCTGCTGGATGGGCAAGAACATCGGGGGGACTCTGGGTGCGCCCTACGAGGGTCAGAAACAACTACACTCCCTGACCTTCTACGACCCTGTACCAGAGAAGGCATCCGCGAATGACGACCTGGACTTCCAGCTTGTCTGGCTGGAAATGCTGCGCGAACGGGGTGTGCATCCGACCCTGAGTGACTTCGTGGACTACTGGAGCAAGCACCTCGCTTCCTACCCCTGGAACGAGTACGGCTTCTGTATGCGCAACATCTCGCGTGGCCTGCGCCCACCGATTTCGGGCTGCTTTGAGAACTACTACATCGACGAGATGGGTTCGCCGATACGCAGTGAAATCTGGGCGTGCGTGGCTCCGGGCGACCCGCAGCTGGCGGCATCGCTGGCGTGGATGGACTCGGCGATGGACCACGCGGGCGGCGAGGGCACCTACGGCGAGATGTTCTGGGCGGCGGTGGAGAGCGCGGCGTTCGTGCTTTCCGACCCGCATACGCTCATCCGCATCGGTTTGTCCATGATACCCGTGTGGTGTCGCATCTCGCGCGTGATTCGCGAGGCGGTGTGGTGTTATGACAACGGCGTGCCCTGGCAGGAGGCTCGCGAGCGTATCCTGTTCAACTTCGGGCACAACCAGCCCTGCCATGCGGTGCAAAATCACGGCTTTACCGTGCTCGGCTGGCTGTACGGCAAAGACTACGGCGACAAGCTGTGCACTGCGGTCAACTGCGGTTACGATACCGACTGCACCGGCGCGACACTCGGCTCCTTGCTGGGCATCCTGGGCGGCACAAAGGGTATCCCGCAGGAATGGATTAAGCCCATCGGTGACGCTATCGTGTTACACCCCTACACGCGCGGCATCGACGCCCCCAAAACGGTCGCTGAGTTGACCGAGCGCACGGTGGAAGTGGGCAAGAAGATGCTGGAGGCTCGCTCAGATAGCGCGGAGCTGGGCAACGTTACCCGTCTGCCCGAGAACCTGCTCTCCCTGCTGTTCCGCAACGAACGGGCGTTACTCGCGCTCAGCCGCGACCCACAGTCCTCCATCGTCCACACGAAGGGCTATGACATCGCTCTGCACTACAACGGCGAGCCGGTGCTGCGCCCGGGCGTCGAGAAAGTCATTGGGGTTTCGGTGAAGAAGGACGACATACCTGTGCCCGCCAGCGTGACCATCCACGTGCCTTCAGGCTGGAAAGTGCAATCTCTGGGCGAGAAGCTGGGGCAGCATCGCTTCGTGCTGTATGCCGGTGAGGTAGCTGACCGCAACACGATAGAGGTCAGCGCCACACTGGACGGTACCCTGTTGAACGCGGCATTCGCCATGCTGGGACCGGGCGAGGCGAAAGGTTATCCGGCTGGTCGGAACGTACCCACCTGTCCGAGGTGTCATGCGCGGGTAGAAGCGTGTATTTGTGAGAAGTAACCCTCACCCCCGCCCCTCTCCCGAATCTTCGGGAGAGGGGGTTCGATTACCCTTTCACCACACCGATCGGGCGCATGCGGGCGACTTTGCGCGAGATGCCCACGCCCTCGCACACGTCCACTACGTTCGCTACATCCTTGTAGGCGTACGAGGCTTCCTCCGCCAGAGTACCCTTGTTCTGGGCGCGTACGTAGATGCCTTTTTCCGCCAGCTCTTGCGCGATATTGCGTCCCTGCGCCTCACGCATCGCGCCGTGTCGGCTCATCATGCGCCCCGCACCGTGGCAGGTAGAACCAAAGGTCTCGCGCATCGCCGTCACCGTGCCCACCAGAATGAACGAGTAGCGCCCCATGTCGCCCGGAATTAACACGGGCTGTCCCACGTGGCGATACACCTCCGGTACGGCGGGATGTCCGGGGCCGAAGGCGCGGGTGGCTCCTTTGCGGTGCACACACACCGCTTTGACTTTGCCGTTTATCTCGTGCTCCTCGATCTTGGCGATATTGTGCGCTACGTCGTATATCTGGTGCATGCCCAGGTCTTGTGGCTTACTGCCGAACACCTTCGCAAACGCCTGCCGCACCCAGTGCGCAATCGCCTGTCGGTTCGCCCACGCGAAGTTTGCCGCACACGCCATCGCGGTCAGATAATCCTCGCCCTCTTCGGAAGCGATGGGCGCACAGGCTAGCTGGCGGTCGGGCAGCTCGATACCGTACTTCTTCTGCGCTCTCTGCATTACGTCCAGATAGTCATCGCAGGTCTGGTGTCCGAACCCGCGCGAGCCGGTGTGTATCATCACCGTAATCTGCCCCACCTGCGTGATGCCGAACGCTTCGGCAACCTTGGCATCGTATATCTCGTCCACCACCTGCACCTCGAGGAAGTGGTTACCGCCGCCCAGCGTGCCCAGCTGCGTCTTACCTCGCTCGATGGCGCGATTGGAGATATTGGACGGCTCCGGCGGAAGCAGTCCGGTGAGGGTAGTGCTTTGCTCGCTGCGTTCGATATCCTCTTCCCAGCCGTAGCCGTGCTCAACCATCCATATCGCTCCTTTGCGCATCACCTCGCGCAGCTCCTGCGGGTTAACCTTAATCAACCCCTCGCCTTTCAGTCCGGCAGGCACGTCACGGAAAATCTGGTCTACCAGCTCCTTGATGCGCGGCTGCACCTCTTCGATGGTAAGGTCGGTACGAAGCATCCGTACCCCGCAGTTAATGTCAAAACCAACCCCTCCAGGTGACACTACGCCTTCTTTAATGTCCATTGCTGCCACTCCACCGATGGGGAAGCCGTAGCCCCAGTGGATGTCAGGCATGGCGATGGAGTAGCTCTGGATACCGGGCAGAGTGGCTACGTTTGCTACCTGTTCGGGAGACTGGTCCTGCACAATGTGCTCTATCAGCTGCGCACTGGCGTAGATGATGCCATCCACGCGCATACCTTTCTTATAATCCTTCGGAATGCGCCACCGGTAGGTGTCGATGCGCTCCAGTTTGCCCTCCCACTTCTCGCTCATGTAGCTCACCTCCCCAATAGCATATTATACTCCAGCCAGAGGAAGTTGAGGGGAAAGAGTTTTTACCCCTCAAAAATCGCCTTGGGCGTTATCCGCGAATGCGCCAGTTGACGGGTGGGGAGGGGTTGCTCACCTTTTACCGGCTCCTGCCATTTCCAACCCTCTTCCTCGCGCAACAGCACAAACACGTGGTTCGGCACAAGGTCCACCAGCCACACTTCCGGCACGCCCAGCGTGTGGTAATCCTGCAGCTTGGCGTTCAGGTTCTCTATTGTATCGTTCGGGGAGAGGATTTCTACCACAAGGTCGGGGGCAACCTCCAGGCGAGCGAGTGCATCCAGCGCTTCAACAGAACCGCCTACCTTCTCGTATCGTATGTATACCAAATCGGGCTGGCGCACGCGCAAGGGGGCTTGGGTAATAACCACATCGAACGGCGCAGGTAAGATCGCTCCAGAACCTCTCATTTGAGGGTCATTGCCCAGTAAAAGCAGCAGGTTCGTCAGAACCCTCTGATGTTTTGCTGAAGATCCAGCCAACAGGACCACCTCCCCATCCTCGATCTCCATGCGCTCCATGCTGGAGGGCAACTGCAAATACTCCTCCCAGGTGATGCGCTTCTTCTCTTCTTGCTGTGGCTGTAACGTTTGCGGTAGTGCCACAGGGATCACCTCCTCGTGCTACGTCCCACTCTCTCCAGGAAAGCAGACGGACTGATAATCTCTATGTCGTAGTACCTGTGAAGTTTGAGCAAATGGCGCTTGTCTCCAGAAACTAATAGTCTTGCCCGTCCCGCCATCGCACAGGCGAGCACTGCATCATCTTCACGATTGCCGGACACAGCGGGTATCGTCGTTCCAGTCGTTGCCATTTCGGTAAAGCCCAGTAACTCGACAATGACATGCATGATTTGCTCAGCAGTGCCCCTCCAGCCAACCCACGAGAAGAGCACGTTCACGTCGAACACAACACGCAGTGGCTCCGCCATCAGGAGTCAAGCAACTCCTCTACGCAATCCTCGCGCTGTTCCTCGGTCAAGGAGTCCCAGTCTAAACCGCGTTCTGCAGATAGATGGCGGAGCCGCTCCTCCGCAAAGGCACGTGTCTCCTCCATCTGCGCACGGGAACCTTCGGCGAACTTGACCAGTAGTCGCCACCTCTCTGCTGCATCCAGCTGAAGTAATAACTCCAGCAACTGGTCAGTATCGATGTGCAAAGTGGGCATTCGTGCTTCTCCTGCTTGTACGAGATTCCGCTCTCATTATACACCAGTGCTCCCAAATCTGGTATAATCTCTACCGACAATGGACGTTCCTCGCCTACAGGAGCTGCTGGACCCCCTCCGTGCGCTACCGGGCGTGCGCGCTTGTGCTCATCTACTCTCGCCTCGCTCTCATCGCACCGAGTTCACCGATGTGTCGGGCAACCTGTTACCCCTGCTGATTGCCATCTCGCTCAGGGAGGATAGCCCTCTCCTGTGTGTACTGGCGGCGGACATGCAGCGGGCAGAGACGCTCGCTCTGGACCTCGCTGTGCTGGGTATACCCGACGAGCAGGTGGTGATACTGCCTTCCATGCTCGGCGAGCTGTTTGAGGACACTCCGCCCGACCTGCACCTTATCGGTAGCCGCATCGAGTCGTTATGGAAGGTGCTAACCGGACAGGCGAAGGTGTTGATTGCCACTCCGCAGAGCCTGCTGGAACCCACCTTGCCGCCTGACGCCCTGCGTGAAGCCACCGTTACCGTGCGTAAGGGCGATACGGTAGACATGGAGGAGCTACTGCGCCGCCTTGTGCAACTGGGCTATGAGCGCGAGGAGATGGTAGCGCAGCGAGGACAGTTCAGCCGACGCGGGGGCATTCTGGACGTGTTCCCTGTGCACGCCGATGAGCCGGTGCGCATGGAGTTCTTCGGCGATGAGATAGACCGCCTCCAGCCTTTTGACCCCGATTCGCAATGAGCCACAGGGCACCTGAACGAGTGCACCATCACCCCCGCCCGCGAGGTGTTGTGGGACAGTGCGGATGTAGAGGGAGCAACCCGTGTCTTGCAGCAACTGCTGGATGAAACCCTCACACAACTGGTGACGGAAGGTAACGAGCGTGCTCCCGACCAGCTGCGCCAGCGCATCGAGGACGACCTGCTGCGATTGCAAAATCATGTGGCGTTCGAGCGGTTAGAACATTACATCGCCCTGCTACACCGCGAGGTGAACGCGCTACAATATCTGCCATCGGACTGCCTGCTGATACTGGATGACCCCCTGCACCAGCAAACGGTGTACGCGCAGTCCAGTCGTGATGCTCTGGACGTGCTCTCCCATCGGGTAAAGCGCGGTGAGATGCTTGCGCTGGAGAAGCTGTGGGAGGCACTGCCGCTTGCCGTACCGCAGCCCGACCGCTTTTCCGCTGTGATAGAGCATATCCTGCACGGTCGGCAGTGGACGGCGTTCAGCAGTATTCCTGCACCGCGCGAGCTGCTTCCCAAAGTGCGGGAGGAGGAGCTGAGCGCGCGTGCTCTGCCCGGCTATCGGGGACAACTACCTGCGCTGATGGGCACGCTGCGCAACTGGCTGCAAAGCCGGTGCGTGGTAGTAGTTGCCACAGAGCAGCCGCACCGTGTGAGCGAGATTTTGGAAGAACATGAGCTATTCCCCACCGACATACCCGCCGATGGGGAACACGGTGCGCTGATAATAGCGCACGCACGCCTGTCCACCGGCTTCCTGTGGGAAAAGGCACGGCTGGTGGTACTGACCGACGCGGAGCTGTTCGGTGCAAGCAGAGTACGTATCCTGCGCCGGCATGTGCATGAGGGCATTCCGCTTTCCTCCATCCTGGACCTGCGCCCGGGAGACTACGTGGTGCACATCCATCATGGCATCGGCATCTATCGGGGCATCGTACAGCGCGAGGTGCTGGGTGTGCGCCGCGACTACCTGCTTATCCAGTATGCGCCGCCGGACACCCTGCTGGTTCCTACCGACCAGATTGACCGTTTACAGAAGTATATCGGCTCGGAGGAGAATCCGCCTGAGATACACAGGCTGGGAGGCTCGGAATGGGCGCTGACCAAGCGGCGTGCGAAGGCGAAAGCGCGCAAGATGGCAGAGGAGCTGATTCGCCTGTATGCCGCGCGCGAAGCCGCCGAACGCCCGCCCTATAGCCCCGACACCCCCTGGCAACAGGAGATGGAATCAGCTTTCCCCTATGAGGAGACACCTGACCAGCGACGCGCCATTCTGGAGGTAAAGCGCGACATGGAGGGTAGCCGCAAGCCGATGGACAGGCTGATATGCGGCGACGTGGGCTTCGGCAAAACGGAGGTGGCGATTCGCGCTGCGTTCAAGGCGGTGATGGAGGGCAAGCAGGTGGCGGTGATGTGCCCCACTACCGTGCTCGCCGCGCAACACTATAATACCTTCCGCGAGCGATTCGCCGCCTACCCCATCCGCGTGGAGCTGCTCAACCGCTTCCGCTCCCCAAAGGAGCAAAAGGAGGTGGTAGAGGGGTTGCGCGTGGGTGCAGTGGATGTGGTTATCGGCACACACCGGTTGCTCTCTAAAGATGTGCAGTTCCACAATCTGGGATTACTGGTGGTGGATGAGGAACAGCGCTTCGGTGTCGCGCAGAAGGAGCACATCAAGCGTCTGCGTACTCAGGTAGACGTGCTGACGCTTACCGCTACGCCCATCCCGCGCACTCTGCACATCGCACTGGGCGGTTTGAGGGCGATGAGTGTGATTAACGACCCTCCGTTCGGACGCCTGCCTATCCGTACCATCGTGCGCCCTTACGATGATGACGTGGTGCGTGAAGCCATCCTGCGCGAGCTGGAGCGCGGCGGTCAGGTGTACTATGTGCACAACCGCGTGCAGAGCATCTACCACATCGCCCAGCATGTGCAGGAGCTCGTGCCTTTTGCGCGCATTCGCGTGGCGCATGGACAAATGCCCGACGACGAACTGGAAGAGGTGATGCTGGGCTTCTACCACCATGATTTCGATGTGCTGGTGTGCACCACCATTATCGAGAACGGGCTGGACGTGCCCAACGCCAATACGTTGATTGTGGAACGGGCGCATCGGCTTGGACTGGCTCAACTGTATCAGCTGCGAGGGCGCGTGGGACGCAGCGACCGGCAGGCGTATGCCTACTTCTTCTATCGCAATGACGCCAAGCTGGACGAGCGCGCCCAGCAACGCCTCAATGCCCTGCGCGAGTTTGCGGGATTGGGTTCGGGGCTGAAACTGGCAATGCGCGACCTGGAGATTCGCGGCGCAGGCAACTTGCTTGGCGCGGAACAACACGGTGCGATGATTTCGGTGGGCTTTGAACTGTACGCCGAGATGCTGGCGGAAGCCATCCGCGAGCTGCGCGGTCAGCCCGAAGAGACGTTCTTCTTACCACCGGTGGACGTGCCTGTAAACGTGTACATCCCACCCGGCTACATCGCCGACGAGTCCCAGCGGATTCTCTTTTACAAGAAGATGGCGGCGGTGCGCAAAATGCAGGATGTGGATGAGATAGAAGCGGAACTGCGCGACCGCTTTGGGCCTCTGCCGGAGGTGGTGCAAAACGCGCTATGGCTATTGCGCCTGCGCTTGCAGGCGGCGCGTATCGGTATCGCCGAGGTGAAAGCGGACAAGCAGTGGGCGAATATCCGATTCCAGAGCCATGCCCGGCTCACCCCACAGGCAGTGCGTGCGCTGGCGCACGTGTACCGACAACATCAGTTCACCGGCGAAGGGGTGAGGCTGTCGTTGGCTGGAAACAGCTCGCCGCTTGCCGCCCTCTCCGATATGTTTGACCTGCTGGAAAACGCCTTGCAACAGAAGGTGTAGCCGGAGCGTCCCCAACCGCACGGAGAACCCGCACGCTTCCCATCGCTGCGATTCTATGATAATATATCGCTGTCCAGATTGAGGGAGGCGTATTATGGGATCAAATCTGCTTGAACGGATTACTATCAACCCGTCCATCTTCGGCGGCAAGCCTGTGATAAGAGGTTTGCGTATCAAGGTAGAAACCATTTTGTCCTTGCTGGAGCAAGGGGCGACACCTCAGGAGATTCTGGAAGATTACCCTGATCTGGAAATGGAGGATATTCGGGCTTGCCTTGCCTATGCACGCTCTCTGGTAGCCAATGAGCAAATTGAGATTGTATCCGTTGAGGGAGCTGCATGAGGTTTTTGGTTGATGTACCTGCTGGTGGGCAACTCGCAGAGTGGCTTCGCTCGCAGGGACATGATGTACTGGAAGTGCGGGACATAGACCCTAGAATGGCGGACGCCTCGATTATCGACATGGGTTATCGTGAGAACCGGGTTATCATTACTCTGGACAAGGATTTTGGAGAGCTATCTGTCCGCATGGGTATGCCACACCATGGCATTGTGCGTTTGCCTGATGTAACTGTGCCTTTACGCAAGTCCTTGCTGCAAAAGGTGCTTGATGCCCATGCTGGTGATTTGGAGAAAGGAGCGATTGTCACGGTAAGCACGAATCGGGTTCGAGTACGACGCAAGGGTACCACGTAGGTTCACGATTTGCAGGGGGTATAAATGAAGCACCACATCGTAGACTACCTGAACGCCGTGTTTCTGGATATCGAAACCACCGGCATCAACCCCGCTTATAGCGAGTTAACCCTGATCGCGCTCTACCAGGAGGATGAGGGAAAGAAAGCAAGGCTCTACGTAAACAACCTGCATGATGCAGTGGAAACTCTGCGTCTCCTTGAGGCGCAAGCGCAGGAGTACGGCTACGATAGCATCACTGTCTGCCCTTTAGAGCAGTTTACCGAGCACGCGGAGTTCCTGTCGCGCGTTGCCACCTACAACGGCGAGCAGTTTGACCTGCCCTTTATCGCCCATCACCTGCCCCAGGTACGTCCGGTGTTCCGCAGGTGGCAACATCTGGATATCTACACCCATGTTGCCATGCCCCTGCGCGACCTCGGCTTACTGCGAACGCCAAACCTGAAGCTGAAAACACTTATCTCTCATCTGCGTGTGCCGCGTCACCCCAGCGTGATGAAGATGCGAGGCGAGGATGCAGTGCGCCTGTGGAACCACTGGAAGCACCTCTACAACTCCGAAGCGCTGACCACGCTCGGCATCTACGCCTTAGAAGACGTACGCTGCACGCGCCTGCTACTGCAACGGCTCATTGACGTGCAGCGAGGCTCTGTGTGGGATAATGTGCCATGAAAAGATGCTTCACTTCAGCATGACAAAGCAAGCTATTCCCACGTAACCACCGCCGTCTGCTCAGCCGCCAGTTTGAGAGCGATTTGCAGGGTACCTCCGTCTACCTTCCAGTCCAGCTTCAGCCCGTGCACCAGCTCTACCGGCTGCTTCACCTCGTTAGCCGCGACCTGCAGGGCGTTCAGGTCAATGCGAAGCCTCACCTCGCGTTCTTTGTTTTCGGGGTTGAACACGGTGAACATCTTCTTGCCGTACCGCTCCACCCAGCCGCCTTCGGCAGTGGCGTGGGTAACGGGTTCCCAACCTGCCTCGGCGACGCGGCGAATCAGCGGAATATACTTCTGGAATAACGGGCGGTCGCGGTTATACCAGTTCGGATTGCGCCAGTATGGGTTGTCGGCGGCGTTGTGGCTGAACATGCTGGGATAGATGCCCCAGAACAAACACCGCTGGAAATACCGTTCTACCTGTCCACCAAAGGTTTCGTAATCGGTGTTCATGAGCAACAGGTAGGGCTTTTGGTAGCTCATACTGCGCCATGCGTCCATCTGTGCGGGCGACCCCGGACGCCATGCGCCGTTTTGCCACCAGTTGGTCTCCGTGCCCGATACGTCCAGTTGAGCCATCATAAAGGGGAACCGCCAGCCGACCCCGTTCGCAAACAGCCACTTCCCGCGTTTGCGCATCTCGCCTGCAAGGTAACGGGTGTACTCCCACGTGCTGAAAATCTGCAGAATGGCAGGGCGCAGACTGCTGGTGTCAAATACCAGCGGCACATCCACCGTTGCAAAGTGCTCTTCGCGGAAGTTGAGCATCTCGCCGCCCATCTCTAGCGAGTCCAGATACTCGCCATCCAGCCCCTCCGTGCCCGGTTTCGTATATGCGCGCTGGGCATGTTCGGGCGGAAAGTTGATGGTGGCTTTAGACGGGCTATCAGGAGTAGAAGGGATGTCGGGGTCGGGATTGAGCAGGAACATCGCGCCGTCGTTCCACGGCGCGACGGTGATGTATCGATACAGCTTTCCGCTGGCGTCGGTAATAATACCGCACTTGAGGGTCGCCCGTGCCTGCGCTTTCTGCCAGGCGTTGCCGATTTTGCCCTGTGCATACTGTTGCAGGCAATCGTCCGCGCCTGCGTCGGTACGGGGGAACTCCTTCGGCATGGGCATCCAGTAGCTCATCGGCTCGGTGTAGCGGAAGCTGAGGATGCCCAGCTGGTCGTCTTCGGCGATGCTATTATCGCCCTCATGGAAGGCGATACCAAAGTCCTGCACGCTCTGCACGGTGTGCGGGGCGGTGAAGGGCATCCAGATACCCTGTTTGGGAACACGGTTGCGGAACCAGTCGGGGAAGGTATCGATGTATCGCTGAAGGGCGGAACGGAAACCCCACTGAGGCTCCGCCGACCACAGCAGCAGGTGGAACTGCGCCTGATAGGGGAACTTGCTTGTCTTGCCGGTGATCGCGCAATCATACGCCGCGCATGCCCATCCCCACTGCGGGTTGGCGAACAGGCGCACCAGTCGCGGCGCATCCATCCGCCATCCCCACGCCATGCCCCAGCCCTTACCCGACAGGCACGCCAGCGGATAGAGGCTCATCATCCCGTTCGCACCGCCGTTGATGCGTATGAGATGTGCTTTCTCGCTACCCTCCGCGCTCACCGCCTGCCGGATGTCGTCATGCCAGAGCGCACCCTGCATCCCTACCGGCATCGCCCATATCAGACTCACCGCGCGGTCTGGGGAACCTTCCGGCACGCGCAGGGTAGCGGTGGCTTGCAGGAGGCTGCTCTGCTGCTCATAGCGCACCTCTATCTGCACATCCTGCGCCTTGCCCGCCCAGACGAGCGGCTTCCGGCTCGTCCACTTGCCGGTGAAAGGTGTTAGTTCCTCAGGGTGCTGCATATCGCGCAGGAACCAGCCCCCGGGCAGGCTCCCCTCTGGCAGAAGTTTGCCCCCTGACAGGATGCCCGTAACGAACCCGGCTTCGTCGAACTGTACCTGCAGGTCGCCAGCATCGCCCCAGGTAACGGTGCTCTTCCCCGCACGCAGGGATGGCTGACGGGTGGTTTGCATGTCCAGCACCTGTAATCCCTCCAGTATCTCCATCTGTATATCGTCAAACCACACCGTGCCCGAATGGTTCCGCAGCAGTAGATGCACGTATACCTTGCCCACCGGCTTGCGAGGTATCACCAGCACCTGGCGTCGCTCCCAGTCATGCGTGCCGGTGCTGAAGGGGGCAATCAAGCCCCATTCGGGCGTACCGTCGGTGTAGTAGAGGTCGAGGTACAACGAGTAGCCGGAGTCTACGCCACCGGACACGTCCTGCGCGCGGCTCCAGGCGGTGACGCGGAAAGGCACCGGCTTCGTTTGATTCAGCTCCACCACGTGTATAATGCCACTGCGCAGGTCGGCAGTGGGATTATGCAGGCGGATGCTCTGTGTGCTTGTTCGTTTTACCTGTTCGTCCCAGGTGAACGTGCCCTCGACAGCGTTCCACGTTTGCAGCGATTGCTTTTGCGCAACTGCCTGCAGAGCGCACAGCGAGAGAAACAAGATGATGCCTGACCTCATGGAAACCTCCTTCGGATGCTACGGAAGGATTCGCCCCCGGTGTACTTTGTCCTTTGAGGGGGTGCTCTTCGAGCGCGGTGGAGTAGTCCCACGTGCCTGTCATTCTGAGCGGAGCGAAGAATCTCAGAGATGCTTCACTTCGTTCAGCATGACAAAAAGGGACGAGATGCTTCACTGCGTTCAGCATGACAGAAAGTGATTGTCATTCTGGGCGGAGCGAAGAATCTCAGAGATGCTTCACTTCGTTCAGCATGACAAAAGGATAGACAGCAGAGTTTAGTAACCAGTGTGTGCTAAGCATACCCCTACGCCGCAACAGGCTGCGCCCGCTCAGAGGAGGCCGCCCATCGGGCAAGCATCGCGCGGAGGTCACTCTCCTTGAACGGCTTGCTGAGGTAATCGTCCATACCCGCCTGCAGGCACAGCTCGCGGTCGCCTTCCATTGCGTCGGCGGTCATGGCGATGATGACGTGGTGTTTGCCCAAGCCGTTCTCGCGCTCGCGGATGAGGCGCGTGGCTTCGTAACCGTCCATCTGGGGCATGTGCACATCCATAAAGACGATATCATATTGCTGACCGGCTGTTTTCTCCACTGCCTCTTGTCCGTGATGGGCGATGTCCACTTCACAGCCCAGCCGCTCCAGCATCCGCACCGCCACTTTGCGGTTGACCTCATTATCCTCCACCAGCAGGATGCGCAAGCCTGCAGGTACGTCGGTTTTTCCCTGCGGAGATGGCTCGGTCTGCACCGGCTGTGGGACAGTTTCCGCGACAGGTAGAGGCAGTTCCACCCAGAAGGTGCTGCCTACACCTACCTCGCTCTGCACGTGGATGTGCCCGCCCATCAGCTCCGCCAGCCGTTTGCAGATGGTCAAGCCCAGTCCGGTTCCGCCGTAGCGGCGGGTAGTGGAACTGTCCGCCTGAGTGAACGCCTCGAAGATGCTTTCAAGACGTTCCGGTGGAATACCGATACCCGTATCGCGTACCGCCAGACGCACCCATATTTTACCCTCTTCCTCCGCGATACGGCTGATTTCCACCACCACCTCGCCCTGCTCGGTGAACTTGATAGCGTTGTTCACCAGATTCGCCAGAATCTGGCGTAAGCGCATGGGGTCTGCCAGGACAGCGTTCGGTAACCCCTCGGCGATGTCGGCACGCAGAGCGATGTCCTTCTGCCGGGCGCGAGCATGGAAGAGCTTCACGATGTCTTCGCCCACCTCGCGAAGGTCTACCGGTACCTGCTCCAGCATCATCTTACCCGCTTCGATATTGGCGATGTCCAGAATATCGCTGAGGATGGACAACAACAGGTCTGCACTGGAACGCAGAGTTTTCAGGTAGTCGCGTTGCTCTTCGTTCAGTGGAGTCCCCAGAAGCAGTTCCGTCATGCCGATGATGCCGTTCATCGGGGTACGGATTTCGTGGCTCATGTTGGCGAGGAACTCCGATTTAGCCTGGCTTGCCGCTTCGGCGGCCACTGCCAGCTCCTGCGCCCGAAGCAGTGCCTGTTCCAGCTGGGCGTTTGTGGCAGCGATTTCCTGCTCTGCCCGTTTACGCTCGGTGATGTCGCGCACCACAGCAATGGTGTTCCCGTCACCACAGGGTGCCAGACGCGCCTCGAAGTACTGTAATCCAAACAGGGGATGCTGCAGGGAATATTCAAACGACTGCGTTTGACCGGTGCTCTGGGCAAGTGCGAAGGCGCGTTGTGTCTGCGAGGCAACCTCTTCAGGAAGCACCTCCCAAACGGTTTTGCCGACAAACTGTTCTGGCGATACCAGAAGCTGCTGAGAATCCGGAGAGTGGTAATCCAGAAGGCGCAGGTCTGAGTCCAGCAGGAAAACCATGTCGGGCAATGCCTGCAGTATGGCGCGATGGCGTGCTTCGCTTTGTTGTAACTCCTGCATCATGCGCCTGCGGTGCAGCGCACCGCCGGTGATGTCCGCTGCTAATTGCAGTAAGGAAACATCTGCAAAGCGCCACAGTTCCGACTCGCGAACATTCACAAAACTCATGAAGCCAACCAGTTGCCCCTCTACGCGCACGGGAAGGGCAAGCACCGATTCGGCTCCTGTGGCGAGCATTGCGCGTTGCATCGCCTCTGCCTCTGGAGGTAGCTGGTGCACGTGTTGCACCAGAAGCGGGGAGCCGTCCTCTATTCGGCGCAAACCCCATTCGAGGTACTTCACGGGTATGCTTTTCCACGCCAGCAGGCGTGTTCTGCTATCCGGGCGGAACCACCGGTGCACAACCACAAAGGCATCGCCCTCTTCATTGAGCAGGAACAGCCCGGCGCGCTCCGCCCCACACAACCGGCTTATCTCCGAGAGGCACCACTCCACTGCGCTGTCGAAATCCGGGTTGTGAATGTAGTTGGAAGCGATAGCCGACAGGGTGTTCTCGATATGCAGACGATTCTGCAGTTGCCGCTCGATATGCTTGATGTCGGTCACGTCGTGAGCAACGCCGATGACCTCTTGCACCTGTCCCTCAGCGTTGCGTCTCGGCAGGTAGTAGGTCTGGTACCACAGTTCCCCAACCTGAACGATCGCTGCGAACGTCTCGCCTCGCAGAGCACGACGGACGGCGTCTGTTACCTACGGGCAGTTGCGATAGACCTCAAAAACGCTTTTGCCGACCACTTCGTCCGGTGCAAGCCCGAGGCGCGCCAGCCCCTTTCCTCTGGAGAAGAGGAAGTACCCGTGCCGGTCTACAGCAAACAGCACCACCGGCAGATGTTCCATCAGGGTTTGCAGGCGCAGGCGATCGTCTTCGCCCGCTCGCTGGACATGGTGCGCACGCCGACGCGCTCGAAACGCGACAATAAGCAGCACACCTATTGCCAGAGAGAAAAGTATCCACGAAAGCACGGCGAAATCGGGACCCGCATAGTGGTGCACGAGAGCCAGCACCCCTAACGCAAACCCTGCGATAACAGCACCCGCGAGGTATTCCGCCCATTTTGAGTAAAAACCCATCTGCATCATTAAAAAAACCCTCTCTGGGAGAGTTATTCCATAAAACCACGCGCTACCGTGCATGTAAGGAAAACCGCCGGTGCAGCGCGAATAAAATCGGCAGCAGGTTCAGGCGTAAAGGGGGAGAGAGATGAGGAAGGTTCTGGTCATTCTTGCAATAGTGATCATCGGAGCATCGGCGCAGGCACAGCCCACCGCCGTGGAGGCGCTGGCACAATCGCCCACGCAGATCAGCCTCTACTGGCTACCACCCGCGCAGGGCGAGGTACAGTCCTACACCGTGCTCCGCGACGGACAGCCGGTTGCGACACTGCCCGCCGAGGCGCGTCAGTTCGACGATGCGCCGTTGATGCCCGCTCAGACCTACCGATATCGGGTGGTTGCGCAGATGGCGGACGGCACACAAAAAGCGTCCGCGGAGGTAAGCGAGCGCACCTTCCGCGAACTGCCGAAGCGAATCCACTATCCGCTGGTGGTGGTAGGTGGAACCGCCTCAGGAGTGGGAGCGGCGGTGACCGCAGCGCGTGAGGGCGTCACGGTTGCCCTGCTGGAGCAGACAAACCGTCTGGGGGGCATGATCAGCAACGGTGTCAGCCTCACCGATATGCGTAACTCTGCCCGTTCCAACGGCTTGTTCGAGGAGTTCCGCCGCGCGGTTCAACAATACTACGGCACCGGCAACGGCATGGCGTACGAACCGCGTGTGGCTAATATGCTGATTAAAGGCATCGTGGCACAGCATCCCAACATCCACGTGTACTTTCGCGTGCGCCCTGTAAAAGTGGTGAGAGAGAACGGACGAATACGCGCTGTTGTGGTGCAGGACCTGTTAACCGGACGCAAGGCAACCTTTGAAGGCGACCTCTTCATCGACGCCACGCATGAAGGCGACATCGCGGCATGGGGGGGCGCGCCGTTCCGCGTCGGGCGCGAGCCGCGTTCCCCGGAAGAGCCTCATGCCGGACACATCTACTACGACCGCGCCAACGACCGCATCCTGCCCGGCAGCACGGGCAAAGGCGACAAGCGCATCCCCTCTTATGCTATCCTGCTGGCAGTGAAGGACTACGGACAGGGAGCGGACAAGACCATCCCCCAACCGCCGTTCTACAATAAAGAGAACTATATCCACACCCCGCCCTGGGAGAAGACATGGGCATACCTGTACGGACGCATCCCGGGCGGAAAGTTTGAAATCAACCAGCATCCGCAGGGCAGTAACCTGCCCGGAATCAACTACGATTACCCCACCGCCGGCTGGAAACGACGCGACGAGATTGCCGAACGCTACAAGTGGCATGCGCTGGGCTACCTGTACTACATACAGACCGAGCTGGGACTGAAGAACATCGGGCTGGCGGAGGATGAGTATCGCGATAACGGCAACGTGCCTCCCCAGCTGTATGTACGTGAGGCGCGGCGCATCATGGGGCACGTGCTGATGAACGAGAGCGACGTGTGGAAGGCGCGTGAACGACTCCGCCCCGACTCCATCGCCATCGGCGACTACCCGATGGACTCGCACGCGGTTCAGCCCAAAACCGACTGGAACTCGCCGGACCTGGGCGAGGGAGAGTTCTGGCTGGTGAACTACACGCCCTGGTATCAGGTTCCGTTCGGCATTCTACTGCCTCTTCGGTTGCGCAACGTGCTGGTGTCCACTGCTGTTTCCGCCACGCATGTGGCGTATGGAACCCTGCGCATGGAACCGGTGCGCATGAACATGGGACAGGCGGCGGGCGCGGCGGCGGCGCTGGCTCTGCGCTACGATACCGAGCCGAAGCGCATCCCCTCGCGTCTGGTGCAGGAGGTTCTGTTGCGCAACGGGGTGTACCTGTACTGGTTCCCCGACGTCACCGCCGAGACGCGCGGCTTTCGCGCCATTCAGTATCTGGCGGCGCGAGGATACTTTCCGGAGGAGCGGTTCGAGCCTGATAAGATGCTCACCCGCGCCGATACCGCACGGTGGCTGTGGTACCGGTTGAAGCAAGGAGGCTTCCCCACGAACATCGCCCGTCCTGCTTTGCCGTATACCGACCTGCCTGAAGAGCACCCCGCGCGACAGGCGGTGGAGGGTCTGGTAGCGGCGGGCATCATCAAGCCGAACGAGACGCTATTCCGCCCCGATGCTCCCATTTCGCGCGGGCTGTTCGCGCAGTGGCTGGTTGGTGTGATGACCAAACTGGGGCGATGGACACCCGTTGCTCCTGAGAAGCCCAGCTATACGGATGTACCGCTCGATTCGCCGCACGCGGTCGCCATCGAAACCCTGCGCAAACATCATATTACCTCTATACTGTGGGATGGCGTAGAGGCTTTTGAACAGGAGGGTACTCGCTTCTTCCCGGAGGGCCCCATCACCCGTGCCGACGCGGCGAGAACGCTGTACCTCACCGTGCGCGACACGATATGGCGCCCGGAGGATGCGGACTATGTGAGGTGATCGCCATGATGCCCCGGTTCGTCGTGCAGGCTTCAGCCTGTTCAAGTGCACTGAAGCGCATATTACACGCCCTTAAGTTTGCGGGAAGACTGGTAGCTCGTCAATCGTCAGTCTTTGGACATCCATCTTCTGAGCAAAGGCAGTTTTCAGTCTATTTTGTCATGCTGAGCGCCAGCGAAGCATCTCGGAGTAGCGATAACACGAGATTCTTCGCTTCGCTCAGAATGACAACCGTTCCCTGTCATGCTGAACGCAGTGAAGCATCTCAGCCTGTCGCTAAGACGAGATTCTTCGCTCCACTCAGAATGACAACCGTTCCCTGTCATGCTGAACGCAGTGAAGCATCTCAATCTGTCGCTAAGACGAGATTCTTCGCTCCGCCCAGAATGACAGCCAAGCGAGACCGCCTCGCCACGACTTCGAGAATCACGCCTGGCAGACCATTAGCCCTTCTAACACCCTTCTTGCGGAGTGTAAGGCTCCTGCCGAACCGTGCGAGATGCCTCTTCGTGGTAGCACTATGGTTATCGAGCACGGTCCTCTGCGGGGATGCAATGCCATCTCCTGCCCAGCAGCCTGCCGACCCACTTGCACCGTACCGTATCGCTACGTGGCGAGGCGACGGGAGACTGGCGAAGCGCGCGACGGTAGAGGTGCTGGGCAAACCGCTGCGCGATACCCTGAAACAGTTGAGCCAGGTTTCGGGCGTCTCCCTGCGCGTGTCACGCGAGTGCGCCGAGTGGCGAGCGGTGCTGTGCGTCAAAGAGACCTCTCTGGCAGATGTGCTGGCTGGCATCGCATACGTCTTTGACCTGTCGTGGCGGGCTTATTCTACGGGAGAGGGCAAACCGCCGGGCTATGAGCTGTATCAGTCTCCTGCTCAACGGGAGAGGCAGAAAGACCTGTTTCAGGGACGCGCCCTGCGCCTGCGCGATGTGCTGATGCAGGCGATTCCTCGTGCCCGGCAGCTGCAGCGGCAGGGGACCCGCCCCTCGGTACCGGGCATTTCTTTCCCCACCACCCGGCAACAGGCGATAGACCGGTGCGTGCACGAACTGCTGCAGATGCCCCCTCTGCTACCCGCACTCAGCCCACTGGGCGAGGAGGAGATGTTGCGCTTGTTCCTCAAATATCCTGTCTACCTGCCCGCGGAGCGATTCACGCCCGCTCAACGGCGCATCCTCGCCCCGGAGAACGCCACCGTGTATGTGAGGGAGTCTCCAGGCGCCGCACTCCAGCCGAAGCAAATCTCCCAGCGTTTAGCGGGTGTCCTCTGGGAGTTTCACCCCACGCTGCGTTTGCTGGAAGGCAAGGTAATTGCCCGTAGCGGGGACCGAACACTGACCACGCGCATCGAACTGAGTATGCTGGATTACGGGCCGTCTACCGCTATTGAGCAGGAGGATAACGCCGTCGCCAGGTCGCTCACTCCGCAGGAGCGCAAACGCAGCCTGCCGGGTGAAAAGCTGCCAGCACAGGGGTTAAGCGTGCCTCAGCGGTTACGTCGAATCGCTCAGATGGTTCCTGTGCAGGTGATTGCCGAGTACTATCCACTGGGTATGCCCGTCGTGATGGTCTCAATGGGGCAAACCGCCGAGCAGGCGCTACAGGTTCTGCTCCCCTACTACCGACCGGTGCGCGCAGGCGACCTGTTGCTGCTCCGGTCGAGGCACGCGGCTCTAGACCGCCTGGAAGACGTACCGCAACCCCTGCTGGACCGCTGGCTGGGCAGCAACCAGGTGTTTGGCTTGACCTTAGACACCATCAGGGAAATAGACGCCATACTGAGCCACTACCAGCGAGAGGCGTTCAGCAACTGGTGTAGTGATATGAGGGCGTTGACTGTGCGGCAATCGCCTGCGCGGTCCGTGTTTTGGGACACGATGTCTGAAGCGATAGAAGGAAACGGGCGTTTACTGGTACGACTGCTTTCGTCCCTGCCCATTGCCCAGCAGACGCAGGTGCTCTCCGGACAACGGGTCATCCTGCCTGCATCGCCTGCGCTCATGGAGACGCTCGCCGAGTTGCAAGTGAAGATTCTGAGTTACGGAGGCGAATTCGACCTGCCCCCGAACGCATCGGTTTGGCTGCGGGGAAAACGCACCTCGCGTCGCTGTTGGGGCTACGATGGAGCATCCCTGCAGTTTGAAGGGTTCGCCCGGCTGGAGGACATGTGGCTGAGCACGCCTAAAGAGAGCCTCGCCGGGTTCCAGAAGCGATTACGGCAAACTCACAGGGAGCTGGACGAAAGCCGATGGCTGGAGGTGGAAGAGGAGCAGATTAGCCTGCAGCTGGGGGCAGGGCAGAAGGAAATTGTAGACCAGCTGCTGCGTCTGGTGCGTTTCCGCAGGCTACCGTCGCAGTAAGAGGAACAGCGGCGGCGGCTTTGTGCGTAGATAAGGAGTGACCTGAAGAGGAGACCTGAAATGGCAATATCTGCACCGGTAGTGCTCTGCCATCTCACGCGGGAGCCGATTGATGAGGTTGCGGTTCGGGAAGCGGTCGCGGCGCCCGAATGTGGAGCGGTGGCAATATTTGCCGGAGTAGTGCGCAATCACTCACGGGGACGCGAGGTGCGCTACCTCGAATATGAGGCGTACGAGCCGATGGCGCTGAAACAGATGCAGCGCATCGCGGAGGAGGCGGCGCAACGGTGGGGTGCCCGGGTGGCGATGGTGCACCGACTGGGCAGAATGGACGTGGGTGAAACGAGCGTCTTCATCGCCGTTGCGACACCGCATCGAGAGCAGGCGTTCGAAGCCTGTCGCTGGTGTATCGATACCTTGAAAGAGCGGGTCCCTATCTGGAAGAAAGAGGTTTGCCCTGACGGCACTTACTGGATCGAAGGCGACGAAGCCGTACGGTCCGTTGAGTGACACTATAGGAAGGGCAGGGATGCCTCGTGACAGAGCGCGAGGTGTACGACATCACCATCATTGGAGGTGGGCCGGTAGGGTTATTCGCTGCGTTTTGCGCGGGAATGCGCTCCATGAGCACCAAAATCATCGACAGTTTGCCGGAGCTGGGAGGGCAGCTCAGCACGCTGTATCCTGAGAAGTACGTATACGACATGCCCGGCTTCCCCCGCATACTGGCGCGGGAGCTGGTGCAACGGATGGTGGAACAGGCGTTGCGCTTCCATCCCACCGTCTGTCTGGACGAGGAGGCACTGGAGCTGAAACAGGTTGGAGAGAACTGGCGAATCATCACCGACAAGGCGGAGCACGATACCCGCACGGTGCTGATTGCGGTCGGAGCCGGTGCGTTTCACCCTCGCAAACTGCAGTTGCCTGGCGTCGAAGAGTACGAGGGACGTTCCGTCTTCTATTTTGTGCGGGAGAAGGAAGCGTTCGCCGGTAAGCGGGTGCTTATCGTGGGCGGAGGTGACTCCGCCGTGGACTGGGCGCTGACCCTTTTGCCCATCGCCCGCCACATCACCCTCATCCATCGCCGGGATGTGTTCCGGGCGCATGAGGGAAACGTGCAGATGCTGTTCCGCTCACCGGTCGAGGTGAAGCTGTTCTGGGAGCTGAAGGCACTGCACGGCGAGAACGGCAACCTTCGGGCGGTCACCATCTTCAATAACCGCACGATGGAGGAGCAACGGCTGGAGGTGGATGCGGCGGTGATCAGCATCGGCTTCAACGCCGATGTGGGCGCCGTCAGGAACTGGGGACTGGATATGGAAGACCACCTCATTCGGGTGGACCATTTCATGCGCACGAACCTGCCCGGTGTTTTTGCGGCGGGCGATGTGGTAACCTATCCTGGAAAGCTCCGGCTGATTGCCACAGGCGTCGGGGAAGCGGCGATCGCGGTGAACTCCGCCAAGCGGTGGATAGACCCCACCGCGCAGTTCTTCCCCGGGCATAGCAGCGACATGAAACTGTGAACAGGGAGGCGTGATGCGAAGAGCGGTCATCTACGTGCTGATTGTGCTGATAGTAGGGCTGGTGATTTATGCGTTTCAGCCACCAAAGCAGATGGGAGAGGGCGACGCCGCTCCCAATGTCACCCTGAATCTGCTCAACGGTGAAACCAGAACGCTGGCGGATTACAAGGGTAAAGTGGTGGTGCTGGACTTCTGGGCGACATGGTGCGCCCCCTGCCGGTTCACCATGCCCAAGATGATACAGTTTCACAATCGCCACCGCGATCAGGACGTGGTGGTCATCGGCGTGGCGGTAGACGTCACCAGCCGCGCGGAGATAGAGCAGTTCGTCACGGAGATGGGGGTGAATTACCCTATCGCCGTTGATAGTGACGCCACCGCCAAGAGCGCGTACCAGATTAAGAGCCTGCCCACGCTGTTCATCATCGACAAAGAGGGCAACATCCTGCGACGGATGGAGGGCTACGACCCGCAGAACACCATCCAGACGCTGGAAGATACGGTGAAACGCGCTCTGTAACCACCCCGTGGTAATTTGTTAATGTCCGTTCTTCTGGAGGGCGAGGCTCCGTCCGAGCCGACTTGTCATGCTGAGCGTCAGCGAAGCATCTCGTCCCTTTTGTCATGCTGAACGCAGTGAAGCATCCCGGAGATTCTTCGCTTCGCTCAGAATGACAAACGTTTACTGTCATGCTGAGCGTTAGCGAAGCATCTCATCCCTTTTTGTCATGCCGAACGAAGTGAAGCATCCCTCAGATTCTTCGCTCCGCTCAGAGTGACATGCCCTGTTCTTGTCATGCTGAGCGTCAGCGAAGCATCTCGTCCTTACCCTACCCGCACCAGTTTGATTTTGTTCGGGTCGTTGGTGCCGATGCCCATCTGTGCGGCGGTCTGCAGGTAGCGCACCGGTCGTCCTGCCTGCGCCAGCGGCGGCAAGCCCATCTCCTTGCGTCTCGCCTCGATGATCTGCCAGCCGACGGTATCGATAGCAATCGGGTCGGTGGAGGCGAGGATGGCGTTGTAATCCCATGCCACGTCTCCGCGCAGACCCGGGCCTCCGTCCGGTATCGGGCGAATGGCATCACAGATGATGAGGCGTGTCTTCTGGCGGATGGCGGGTAGCGCGTTCAGGTCAGCCAGATAGGGGTCGCAGTTATTGCCGTGATGGGCGCCCGGGTTGTCGAACGAACCGTAGTGATTCTTGCAGGCGTTGGTGATGCCCGCGATGCTGTGGTCCTTCAGGATGGGCGCGTTCACCAGCGCGGTAATGCGTTCGGTGAGAATCCTGCTCAGGCGTCCGTTGAAGGAGCCGTGCCGGGTGGGTGTGGGCTCGTAGTCACCGTTGGTTCCGTAGCACTTGACGCCCGGTCCCTCGCGATTCAGGGTGAACCCGGCTTTTGCCAGGTCTGCGTCGCTCCGGTCCCAGATGATGATATTTTCCGGCTTCACGCCCGCCAGCTTCAGCCCCTCCACAATCGCCATCACCACCTCGGGATGCGTGGATGCTCCTCGCCCGAACAGGCAGTTGACCTTAATGCCCACCACGTCCTCCGGGCTGAAGTAGCGTTTCCATGCCTCCCTGTCGCTCCGCTCCCCGCTCAATCGTCGCACCGCTTCGAAGACCATCGCCTGCGCTATCTCCGGGCGTACCCGATGTGCTTCGGTTTGCACATTGGGGTTTTTGACCTCCACTACTGTGCTTTGCGGGTTCCTTTTATCTTGTAGCAACACAGCGAACACCGCAGCGGGGGTATACAATCCAGCCCCCGTCATCATCAGCTCTCTCAGGAACTCTCTTCTCGATGGCATGGTGCTTCACTCCTCTTTTTCCAGATGTCGTTCGTAGAATCGCTTTTGCGCCTCGCGCGTCAGGTGGCGCAGGTCGCCCAGCGTGGTGACGCGAATCGCCGCTATCGGCTGCACCGGGCACTTGGCTTCGCATTCTCCACAGCCCGTACACAGGTATTCGTTAACGAACGGGCGTCGCAAGCCGTCCACCACCTTCCAGTGCAGTGCCCGATAGGAACAGTGCTCGTCGCACACAAGGCACTTCTTATCCTGCGCCCACACGATACATGAGCTCCTGTCTATATACGCTCTTCCGATGAAGAGATACTTCTTCTCCGCCGCAGTGAAGGGCTGGATAGCGTCGGTGGGGCACACATCACCGCAGGCGGTGCAGTGCTGAGCGCAATGCCCGATGCGCGGAACCAGCACAGGCGTCCAGAAGCCCTCGATGCCCGCTTCGGTGAGCGCAGGCTGTAAGCCGTTGGTAGGACATACCTTCATGCACAGACTGCACCGCACGCACTTCTGCAGGAACTGCTCCTCGCTCAGGCTGCCGGGAGGGCGGATGCGGAAGGGGCTGGACGCCTTAATGGACGAATTGCCCACCTTCTTCGCGCCGATGTCGCCCGCGCTAATACCCGCCCACAGTGCACCCAGCGCAGCAAAGCCAAGCAGTCGGCGGCGGTTGAGGTCGGTCGCCGTTTCGAAACCCTCGCGCTGCAGGGTGATGGGAAAAGAGGTTGCTCCGGGCGCACACACCGATACACAGTTATAGCAGTAGATGCACTCCCTCGCCAGATAGCGGTGCGAATCGGGCAGGATTGCGCCCATCTTGCACTCGCGGTCGCAACGATGGCACTCGATGCACTTATCCGATTGCGTTTGCCGTCGCACGATACCCCAGCCCGAGAACAACGCCAGCAATGCGCCCAGCGGACACAGGTTGCGACACCAGAAGCGTCGGCTTACCAGTCCCAGCGCGAGGATGCCGCCAAACAGCAATGCTGCCAGCAAGTTCATCCGGTAGTGCGGCTGGGTTTCGGGAATAAAGGGCACCTGCGTCAGCGAGGGCGCCCAGTCCGCCACCCACGGCGAGCCGGTCACCGCTCGCCCCAGCAGGGCAACCGGCGCGAACAGCACCCACACCACCGTGCGCGTGAGGATGGCGAACGGGTCAAAGAAGTAAGCGACCTGCACTGAGAACAGCGCGGAGACCAGCACCGCTGCGAGGATGTAGTACTTGACCTGCGGGAAACCCTTCGCTCCGGCGGCGCGTCGGGTGCGTCGTACCACAAAGCGGTCAGACAGGTCTATCAGCGTGCCCATCGGACAGAACCAGCCGCAAAAGAACCTGCCCAGCACCAGCGTCAGCGCAAGCATGACAGCCGCCAGCGGAATCAGCGCGCCGATGACCTCACGCGAGGCGAGGAAGGTGCTGAGCACAGCCAGCGGGTCGGCGCGGAAGAAGAAATCCACCGGAATCGACGAGCGCACGGGATATACGGTAAACGCCAGCAGTACCACAAACAACGCGAGGAACAGCACCTGCACGATGCGACGGACGTTTTGCATCCGCCAGAAGCGCGGACGCACCCTCCCTGCTGCCTTGAACCGCTTTCGCGCCTCTGTGACCGTACTCATCGACTACACCCTCGTGATGTTCAGGCGGTTCAGGCGTGCTTCGCCCACGCCCAGCCGGTGTGCGTGCATGATGTAGCCGATGTCGTCCGGCTTCAAGCCGAACAGGGTGGTGGCGAAGGCATCCGCCGCTACCGGGTCTACCGCCGCGATAATCTGGTTGGGGTGTGCCACCTCGCCGGGTCCTTTAGGTCCTTTGGTGACCAGAATACGGGTGGCATCGATGATGGTCAAATGTGGCTTCACCGCCAGCGCAAAATCGCCGATGCATTCGTGCACGCCAAGTGTGTGCCACTCCTGGCGGTTCCACACAATGCCCATCATGTTCTTCAAACCCAGCGTGACGCGGGTGGCGCTGTGGTCCTTTGCGACGGGCAGGTTGATGAAGCAGTCCGCCTCCAGCACATCCCGCGCTACCTGCGTTTGCTGGAGTGCCTTCGCCCCTGTGATGTTTACGGGGCGATACAGCCCCTCGGCGTTGGCGTTGACGATGACCGCTCCTCCTGCCTCTGCCGCCCTGCGGATACCGCTCATCTCAAAGCAGGCGGTGGCAGGGTTGTCGCAGGTGTGTTCCACAATCAGGATGCGCTTCGCACCAGCCTTCTTGCACAGTTCGATCACCGCCGCCACCACTTCGGGGTTGGTGTTCGCGGCTTGCTCGGGGGTGCGCAACCACGCCGCGTTGGGCTTCAGCACCACCGTATCGCCCGGGCGCACGAACTTCTCGATGCCTCCGAACGGGCGCAAAGCGCGCTCCACCATCTCTCTCGTGCTACCCCGCGAGGCGACCGCTACGGTGTTTTGCACCTTCTTGAGGTGTTCCGCTTTCTCGGTGCTCAGCGGTTTCTGAGAAGCACCGGACCGCCCACTTCCCTGTCCTGAACAACCGGCAACCACCGCCATACCGGCCAATCCCAACCACTGCAACATCTCACGCCGGTTCATGGGGAACCTCCTTTACCTTTATTGACGCTGTACCGCTTGCAAAAGGTACACTTTCTTTGCTGTTCGGCTTATTTTATCTAGCGTGTGTATCATTATAACATGCCCGAAGGATGTTGGCAAATTGGAGCGGGACTGGCATGGAGTAACGCCCTTGACCACCCTCGCAGAATATGATATGTTTAGGTAGAGGATGAGGTATGGAGTGAGGAGAGCCAGTATATGCCGGTTCAGACGGAGACCAGCGTGTTGCAGAATATACCGCGCCTGCCAGAGGCAATCTACCCGGATAGTCCCTTCTATCGCCGGAAACTACCGATTGCTTACGAACGCCAGTGTGACTGCAAACCCAGCCACCTCAGCTGCCTTCCTCCGGCAGAGTGGGTGAAGTGCCAGGTAGGAGTGTGGCAGTTTTCGTACGAGGGACGCGACATCCGCGACAAGAGCGTGCACCCGGCAGTATTCCCCATCGCTCTGGCAAAGCGGGTAATAGAGCTTTTTACCCACCGTGGAGAGCTGGTGCTGGATCCGTTCGTGGGTAGCGGCACCACGCTGGTGGCCGCACAGGACCTTGATAGAAATGCGGTTGGCTTTGACCTGCAGGAGAAATATGTTGCACTGTGTGCGGAAAGGCTCCGCATGTCACTTCCTCTGAGCAGCGCGCAGCAGGTGGCGGTACAGGATGATGCTCGCCACATCCCTCTGTATTTGCAGGAGGAGACGGTGAAGCTGATATGGACATCGCCGCCATACGCAAATCTCCTCAACCGCCCGCGCAAAAACAAGTCCAGAAGGTTTCGCAAAAACGAGCAGTACGGCAAAGTGGAGCAGTACAGTCAGGACGAGCGAGACCTGGGCACAATGAGCCTGGAGGATTACACGCAGGCGATGGGCGATATCTTCGAATCACTGCTACCGTTGCTCAAGCCAAGAGCACACTGCGTGATTAACGTACCCGACATGTGGTGGGAGGACGAACGGATTACCATACACATTGCCCTTGTTGAGGAGCTGCGCAGGCGAGGATACGAGCTGCGCAACATCATCATCTGGGACCGGCGCAACCTCGTCAACGGTATCGGCATTTTTGGATACCCGTCGAACTACATCACGATGGGCACCACCTTTGAATACTTGCTGGACTTCTGGCGACCAGAATGAGCATTGAGCTACTCTCCAAAGAGGCTCTCATCGAGAGGATTTACGCTATTTCCCAGCAGGGGTGGCACAGAAGTGTCAAACGCACTGTAAACATGCGTAACGATGGAGCGGTTGGAAATACTCTGGAGTCGCTTCTTGGCATCACCGAGAACAACCTTCCTATCCCCAATGCCCAAGAGTGGGAGATTAAAGCTCAGCGCAAAGCGTCTACCTCTCTGATCACTCTCAAGCACCTCGAACCTTCCCCACGGGCTTATAAAGTGGTCATTGCGATGCTATTACCCCTCTAACGTCCAGCGCGTTTTTGCCCCGGACCAGCCGCTTTAACCCGCAGCACAGATTTCCCTTCGAAAACCCGTAATTTTATGGAACAACCCTCTGGAAAGATACACTGGATAGAAAGGACGTTGTGGCGCGATGGCTTTACGGGCGGCTTCGACGCACCAAGAGGAGCGTGTTATTCGTCATGTCCAGTGGGCATTTGGGGGCATCGGCGCAGCGGTTGGCGCAGCAGTGCTCTTTCCGGTTCACCCTCTTGCCGCTGTGGCAGGAATCTTCGCGGGGGCTATAGCCAGCGCACTGGTGGCATATCGTAAGGCGGTGGTTGCGCTGGCACGCAAATGGTCGCTGGAAGACCCTCCGCGCACCAGCCGAATGGCGTTTGCTTTCTACCTCGCTGCACTCGAGTGCAATGGCCTGGATGACATCAGCCGGGCCCGTCTGGAACGGTGTTTGGTAGAGGCGGACGTGAACGCCGGCGTGTTCTCCACAGGACGGGTGGCAATATACCGGCGTCGCTTCGCGGTACAACCCGATGACCCCGGTCCGGCTTTTCTGCTGGCGGCGGCGTACAAGCAGGGATGGCTCCCGCAGGACGAACAGATGGTTCCCGTGTGGGTGCGGGTGGTTCGCGAGGACTGGAAAGAGCATCCCCTCTGGAACCGTTTCAACCTGTCGCGTTCCAAACTGCTGGAAGACCTGGTGAACATCATCGTACGCGAGGGCAACATCACCCCGGAGTGTGTGGACGTGGTAGCCCGGGCCTACGCCGCAAACCCCGGTCAATCCGGCTGGTTAACCTATCTGGCGCGCGCCTATCCACCCCGCACCGACCCGCAGGCGTTGAAGGTCTACTACGCCTTCTTCAAGCATTCACCCCGCGATACCGCCAACACACGCTTCCTCGCCGATTATGTGGCAGAACATCTGCAGGGCAAGCCGTGGGAAGCGGAGGTGCTGCGTGCGGCTGTAGCGACAGGGGGAGAGGAGCGTCCCCGCTACATACAGGCTCTGGCAAGGTGTTACGCGCTGATGCACTGCACCGATGAAAACGCCCTGCCCGTATATCGCGAGGCGTTTGCTCTGAAGCCTGACGATACGCAGATTCTCGCCGCTCTGGCTCTCACGCTGGCGCATAACAAGGTGTACGATGAGCAGGCGGAAGAGGTCTACAGCAAGACGCTGAAAAGCGAAAAAACACTTGCCCCCGTGCTGGAGGAGATAGGCGGTAGCATTAAGGACGTTCAATCCGCCATGGCGCACTGTCTGGCACAGCGCGGAGCGCAAACGAAAAGCGCTATCAGCCTTTACGCCAGAGCGTTCGAGCATGACCCGTCGGATGCGGTAGTCGCTTACGCCTATGCCGGGGCGCTGGCGGCAGCTGAGGACTACTCGCAAAAGGCGATGAAGGTGTATGCGGTCGCCCACAAAAACTACCCGGACGATATAGAGATACTGGTTGCTCTGGCGAAAGCGTACGCGCAGAACGGCATGACCAACCACGAAGCCACCTACATCTACCAGAAGGTACTGCACGCCCGCAAGGAATGGCCGGGCATGTGCGAGAGCGTGGCCGCTCTGTACGCGAAGGAGAAACGCCCACCCGAACTCGCTCTGCAGTTGTGGAAGCGTCTGGCAGAGGAGCAACCACAGAACGCGCAGGTACGCAAATGGATTGCAGCCGAGTACCTGCGTCGTCACGAAACGAAGAACGCCCTGAGCTACTACCAGCTGGCGGCGGAAATCGCCCCTGACGATTTCGAAGCGCAGCTGATGACCGGCAAGCTCCTGCTGGAGTATACCAACGACCTGAACGGCGCATTGCAGGCGTTGCAGGCAGCCGTCGCGCTACAACCGATGCATCTGGAAGCGAACCTGCTTCTGGGCGATACGCTGGCACGGCTGGAGGTTTACCCCGCCGCCCTCACGGTGTTCGAACACGTGCTGGACAACATCGACAACAACAACGTGCACGCCCTTCGTATGACCGCACAGATGAAGCACCTGACCGACCATGATGTGCTCGCCGCCGTCAAGCTGTATGAACGTGCGGTCACCATTGATCCCGAGAACATCGAGGTGTGGAAAGAGCTTGCCGAGTTTACCAAAGACCACGGCATGGTAGACCGCGAAATCCGAGCCCTCGAGACGCTCACCCGACTGGACCCGCGCGAGAGCGCGTACCACGTGCGACTGGGCGAACTGTACGTGATTGACGGCGATTTCCGCCGTGCGGAGGAGCACCTCCGTCAGGCGATTTCGCTGGGGGCGCAGGGTACCACGGTCTTCACCTTGCTGGGTGAGGTGGCGACCCGCGTGCGGCGCAGCGCGTGATGTGCCCATCCTACCAATCTCCTGCCCAATTTGGTATACTAAAAAGAAAGCCCGCAGGAGCAAACCGATGGCACATCACATACGCGAGGGACTCAGTTTCGACGACGTGTTGCTGGAACCACGCGGCACGGAGATTACCCCTGACCTCGTGGACACTTCTACGCGCCTGGTGGCGGACATCACCCTGCGCGTGCCCATTGTAAGCTCGCCCATGGACACCGTGACCGAGGCACGCATGGCTATCGCCATCGCACGAGAAGGTGGAGTAGGAGTAATACACCGCAACATGAGCATCGAACGGCAAGCGGAGGAGGTCGATAAGGTCAAGAGGTCGGAACACGGCGTTATCGTCCATCCTATCTCGCTCAACCCGCACAATACCATCCGTGACGCGCTCGCCATTATGGAGCGATACCATATCTCCGGCGTACCCATCACCAATGAGGACGGCGTGCTGGTGGGCATCCTCACCAACCGCGACATTCGCTTTGAGCAGAACTTCGACCGGCGCATCGAAGAGGTGATGACGAAGGAAGGGCTGATTACCGCGCCCGTCGGGACCACTCTGGAGCAAGCACAGGAGATACTGCAGGAACACCGCATCGAGAAACTGCCCATTGTGGACGAACACTTCCACCTGCGCGGATTGATTACCATCAAGGACATCCTCAAAATCCGCCAGTATCCCCAGGCGACAAAAGATAGCAAGGGACGGCTGCGCGTCGGTGCGGCGGTTGGACCTCTGCGCCAGACGCTGGAACGGGTGAGCGCACTGGTAGATGCGGGTGTGGACTTCGTGGTGGTGGACTCTGCTCATGGACACTCGGCGGGCGTCATCAGCGCGGTGAAAGCCATCAAGCGGGCGTTTCCCAACCTGCCGGTGATTGCAGGCAACGTGGCGACCAAAGAGGGAACCCGCGCGCTGATTGAGGCGGGGGCAGACTGCGTCCGCGTGGGCATCGGTGCGGGGTCGATATGCACCACGCGCGTGGTAGCCGGGGTCGGCGTGCCGCAGCTGACCGCCATCATGGACTGCGCGGAAGAGGCGAGCAAGTACAATATTCCTACCATCGCCGACGGCGGCATCCGCTGGTCGGGCGACATCACCAAAGCGCTGGCGGCGGGAGCCTCGTGCGTGATGGTGGGCAACCTGCTGGCGGGAACGGAGGAAGCACCCGGCGAGGTGGTGCTCTACCAGGGGCGGGCGTACAAGGACTATCGCGGCATGGGTTCCATCGGCGCGATGCAAGAGGGCAGCAGCGACCGCTACTACCAGCAGCGAGCTGACCGCTTCGTGCCGGAGGGTGTGGAGGGGCGCGTGCCCTACAAGGGACCCGTTTCGGAAACCATTTACCAGCTGGTCGGCGGGGTGCGCTCCGGCATGGGCTATTTGGGAGCACGAACGCTAGAGGAGCTGAGACAGAACGCGCGCTTCATCCGTATTACTAATGCGGGATTACGCGAAAGCCACCCGCACGACATCTGGATTGTGAAGGAACCGCCTAACTACGCTTCCGGATGGGGCAGCGGGCAGCTTTCGTCAGACGAGTAGTTCGTGGACGGAGGGGCATGAGCGCTGTCAAGCTCAATCGCGTGATGTTCGCGCTTGCAGTAGCCGGTCTGGTAGTGGCAGGGCTGTTGTGGTACTGGCATGTACAGAACGCAAACATCCCCTGCACCAATGCCGGCTGTGACCAGGTAGCACAGCATCCGACATCTCGCCTGTTTGGTATACCGATAGCCGCATACGGAACGCTGTTCTACCTGTCGTTTGCGTTGCTGTGCGCGATACGCCCTTCTGTGCCAGCCGAACAGCAGAGGTTGATGTCACATCTGCTTCTGCTGTGGGGCACAACGGGTTTTCTCGTTTCGGTGTATCTCACCTATCTAGAACTGTTTGTCATCCATGCGATTTGCCAGTGGTGTGTGGCTTCTGCTATAATCGCCACGGCGTTGTTTGTGCTCAGCGTGCTGGCGTGGCGTCAGCCGCAGGCATTAACCATACCATCTGAGGCATAGAGGGAACATGAAATCAGAGACACGTTTTTTGCTGATGATGCTGGGGCTTGTTCTGATTGTGGGCGCGGGATTGGCTGCCCTGAACTACTATACTCGCCCCCCACAGCCGCCCCCGGTAAGGGAGACAGAGATTAAGCTCAACGATGTGCTGGCGCCGGGCAGACCCGAGAAGGGAAACCCGAATGCCCGCGTGGTGATTATTGAGTTCAGCGACCTGCAGTGCCCTTCCTGTCGTCGAGGCAGCGAGGCTGTGGAACAGCTCCTGCTCAAATATGAGGGCAAGATTCGGCTGGTCTATCGACACTACCCGCTGGACATCCACGAGCGAGCGATGCTGTACGCACAGGCGGCGGAAGCGGCGCACCGACAGGGCAAGTTCTGGGAGATGCAGGACCTCATTTTCAACGAGCAGGATGCGAACAGTAAGCGACTCGAGGAGTTCGCGCGCTCGCTCGGCTTGAACATGGAGCAGTTCCACAAGGACATGAAAAGCAGAGAGGTCATGCAGGCGGTTGTCGATGACCTGAGCACGGGAAAGCGACTGGGGATTACCTCCACACCCACCTATTTGCTCTTCGTCGGCGAGAAGGGGCAGATGATTCAGGGATATACCTCCCTGTTGACGGAAGTAGAGAAGGTGATGGAAGGTACGTAACATTCCCCCGAACGCGCACTGAGGTGCTCCACTACGAACGGGGCGTCACAAAGGAGACAGAGCCTGTAGCCGCAGGCTTCAGCCTGCGTAACGCGAACGCAACCTGAAGGTTGCGGCTACGGTTCGGACGGAGCCTCGCCCTCCACGTAATAGCATCGGAGGGTCGCGTTCCGTCGCGACCAAAGGGTTCAGAAGGGAGTATTTCTCGCTCTTCGCTCTACTCTCCGCTCCCTCCCCTCTGTAACGCGCGCCCTCCCGGTCGTGGGGCCTCGATAGCCCCTGTGCTGGGGGGCAGCGCCCCTGCAGGTGCAGGCATCATCATTACCGTGCCACCGGGCAGGATGCGCACCTCCACATCCTGCGGAAGCTTCTGCACGAACTCCAGCCCCACCACCGCGCCGTTCTGGCGCAACGCCTGCCCACGCAACCGGATAGCTTCCGCCATTCCTTTGGCACGCTCCACCTGCGCCTGTGCTTGAATCTCCGCAATGCGCAGTTTATACTGCTGGGTGATGACAGATTGCTGGGCTACCTGTTTGTCGACGATAGCTTTTTCGAAGTCTGCGGACTCGTACGCGACGTTGCGCAGCAGTACACGCTCCAGCGTAATGCCTTTCTCCTCCAGCTTGGGCTTCAGCTCCGCGTAGATTTCGTTTTCCACTTGTTGGCGTTTGCCTACGTAGGGCATGATGCCCTGCTGACTGGCGGCGGTCAGCGTCTCCGGGGCGTTGCTATACACCTCCATGATGCCATAGCGAGCCACCACCAGCCGTACCACATTGCGCGTAGAGGGACGTACGATGGTATTCACGTAGTTCGGTCCCACACTGCGCCACAGACGATCCGCCCCCTCTCCGCTGATGCGAAACAACACGGTTACATCCACCTTGACCTTCAGCCCCTCCCTGGTCTGGCAAGTCATGGTGTCGTCCGTGCCGGCAGATTCGTCGCGTACACTGCTCATCGTGTATTGCTGGGTGCGCACGTTGAACAGCTGCACCGTCTGCCAGGGCAACACGAGGCTCCAGCCCTCACCCAGCTCGCGCTCCTGAATACCGCCCGCGAAGGGGTCAAACTTCACGCCCACATGTCCGGGCGGAACCTCCACCCACATCTTGCTGAGCAGCAATACCGCCAGCAACCCGGCGATGATGCCTGTCCACAACCGCGCCGGACGATACCGCTCCGGGCGGAACCCCATTACCAGCGCGGCGATAACGCACCATATCAGAAACAAGATGGCTTCTCGCATCGCTATCGTCCTCCTGGTCGCGGTGATACAGGCAGGTAATTCGGCGGCAAATACAGCGCGCGCACGTTGGGGGCAATCTTCTGCACCAGCTCGTACTGCACCACCTCGGGGTTCTGCCGAAGCGTTTCGCCCCGGCGCTGGATGGCTTCCGCTTCGCCCTTCGCCTGCGCTATCACCGTTTGCTTCTCAATCTGCGCCCTGCGCAGGTTCTGCTCCTCGGTGCGGATTTGTTGTTCCGCGACCTGCTTGTCGGTGATGGCTTTGGCAAATTCGGGATTGGCGAACTCCACGTTGCGCAACAACACGCTCTCCAGCGCAATCCCCTTCTCGGCAAACGCCTGCCGCATCGTCTCGGTAATCTCCTGCTCGATCTGGTGACGCTTCACCCCGTACACATCCACTACCGAGTACTTCGCCACCACCATGCGGATGACGTTACGAGCATACGGACGCACCAGCACCTGCTGATACTCCTCTCCCACCTTTTGCCACAGAACATGTGCATCTTTGGGGTCAATATGAAACAGCACGGTCACATCCAGGTTCAGTCCCAGTCCTTCGTTCGTCTGGCAGTGGATGGAATCGTCGCCGATGACCGCGCCTTCGGTGTGCACCGCGCTCATGGTGTACTCCTGCGTCTGCACGCGCCACAGCTCCGTCTTCCACCACGGCAACACAAAATGGAACCCCTCAGGCAGTTCTGCTGGCTGTACTCCGCCACGCAGAGGGTCATACACGGTGGCAACGTACGCTGCAGGCACGGTCAGGAAGCAGTGATTAGCAAACGCGGCGGAGAAAACAGTTAGCCCGATGCCCAGTATCAACAATGCAGGGTTGCGCAATGTGGTGCGCGGGCGTTCACCGCTGGTATCTATTCGGAGGCTGAGCAGCAGGAACAACACCGCCACCAAAACTCCGACGATAACGCCTAACATAGAGATACCTCCCTCGTTTGAAGAGACACTACGTGCGTATCAGCACGAAGACATCCATCGTTGCTGACACCAGCGCATGGCACACAAAGCCCGGCACGAACGAACGAGCCCGCACCGCGATGCCTGCCAGTACCATGCCTGCCACGAAAGAACCGAAGACCTCCGGTACCGGTTTGCCCACGTGCAGCACAGCAAAAGCCAGCGATTGCAGCACGATGCCCGTCCATCCCAGCCACCGCCAGCAAATGCTCGTTAACACACCGCGAAAGAACAGCTCCCAGCACCACAGATAGAAGGTATAGGTCAGCTCGTGATACAGGAGGGCTGGTATCGCGTAACGCGCCGGGCGATATAGCGGGTAGGTATGCTGAAAATCGGGACGTGCTGACGCCCACCAGAGCAGAGGTAGCATCATCAGGTAACACACACCTGCCGCAACCCACCCCCATCGGTTGCCTCCACCCACGTTGTACGAGCGCAGTTTGCCCCCCGACGAGGCGAGGGCTATCAACGGCAGCAAGAGCATCAGGCAGTTGACCAGAAGGTACTCTTCGTGAGAGCGGTAGATGCGCTGAGCGGAAGGGTCCAACCAGCTCGCGAGGCTGTACGGCTGATGGTTGTAAGCATATAGCGTCCCGATGACGCTCAAACATAAGGCGAGCAGTCCGGCGTCCCATCGTCTTTCAGCCACTCCGATGGATTCCGACACCTCTGCCCGCCAGAAGTTGCGCATCGCCCCCCTACCGGCACACGAGCTGTGTTAAGGCAGCGCGTAGCACAGCGCGGCGCACCGGCTTCGCCAGTACCATGTCTACCTCAGGCGGTTTATCCTCGCGCAGCTGGTCGCCCCAACCGGTCAACAGGATAATGGGAACGGAAGGGGCTTTCTCCTTGAACTGGCGTGCCAGGCTAATCCCATCCAGGTGGGGCATCCCGAGGTCAAGGATCACCAGATCGTAACCCTCCTTCTGGAACTCGGCAAGAGCGCTGCCGGCGTCCGGAACCGTAGTGACCCGATGACCGTCTGCCTCTAGCAAGTGCTGTATGGCTACACGCACCGCCTCATCATCATCCACCGCCAGGATTCGCAGCGCGGATGGGGGCAGTGGTTGGGGAGAACCTTGCTTCACCACTCTGCTTTCCTTCGCCACAGGCAACCGCACAGTAAATACCGCCCCCTGCCCTGCTTCGCTCCAGACGGTAATCTGCCCTGAGTGTCGAGCGATAATCTGGTATGAGACGCTCAGCCCCAGTCCACTACCTCCCTCGCCCTTGGTGGTGAAGAAGGCATCGAAGCAGCGCTCCCGTACCTCCGGCGTCATGCCAACGCCGGTATCCGCAACCTCGACGAGTGCGTGCCCGTTCTGTTCGCGCAGTGTCAGGGTGATTGTGCCTCCGTGCGGCATGGCATCACAGGCGTTGATGATAAGGTTGGTAAACACCTCATGCAGTTCACTACGACTGGCTTCCACAACCGGGTCCGCCTCCGCAAGGAGGTGCACCTGTATCTTTGCGCCACGCCGTCCTGCCAGGTCATGCCATACCGGTCGCGTTGACTCCACCACATCATCCAGCAACGCCCGAAGTCTTATCTGCTCACGGCGAGAGGATGGTTGCAGTTTGTAGAAGCCCTGCATTCGCTGAACAATCGCAGAAGCGTCATGTGCCAGCTGTGCGATAATCTCCGCACGCCGCAGTAACTCCGGGTCGTGCTGCAGAGACGACTGCAGCAGCTCTGCATTGCCCAGAATGCCCATGAGCAGATTATTGAAGTTGTGTGCGACACCGCTGGCAATCTCGCCCAGCGAGCGCAGGCGCATCAGGTGCAGCTGTTGTTGCTCTGCCTGCTTCTGCGCTGTAATGTCGGTGGTAACGCCGCGAACAACAGGGGCGCGCCCTTCTTCCCGCGCCAGCGTCCAGAGGATGCGACACCAGTGCCATCTGCCCTTTTTGTCGCGCAAGCGTACCTCTATAGGCTGTGGCACAGAGGAAGCGTCCGGGTTAATGATTTGCCGGAACACCTCTCTGTCTTCGGGGTGTACCACCGAACGGTACAGGGTGGGATTTTCGCGCCATTCTTCAGGCGTATAACCCAGCCACTGTTCCACGTACCCGCTCACAAACTCCAGCTCTCGCGTTGCCAGGTTTACCTCCCATACCGTGACCGGCAGGTTTTGCACCAGATGGCGCAACCTCTCTTCTGCTACGCGCAGCTCCTGCATCAGCCGCACGTTATCCAGCGCCAGTCCGGTGTACCGTCCAATGGTTAGCAGCATGGACAGTTCGCTATCGGTAATCGGCTCGCCCGTGTCACGACGGTCTACCGCCAGCGCACCCAGCACCTGTGTGCGTCCACGAATGGGCACCACTGCATTACTGAAAACCCTGTCTGCGCTACCGAGGAGTTGCACCCAGAGGTCTCGCTCGATATCCGAAACATCCCTCAGCGCGTCCTGTGACACAAAGTACGGGATGCGTCCCAAAAGCACATCTCGCAGGCGTGTGACATCCTCCACCAGCTCCAGCTCCATGCTTTCCCATACTACCTTATCCCCGACCACCTGCGCTTTCTCAATGATGCCGTTCTGCCTGCGCAGGTACACGGCGACATATTCGAAATCCAGCGTTTGGCGCATCAACTCGCGCAGCACGCGCACGACCTCCTCTTCTGTTTGCACTTCCACGAACCGACTGCTGAAATGGATGAGCGCCTCCAGCTGCTGCGTGCGCCGTTCCAGCAGACGCTGGGTTTCCATCTCGCGATGGATATCGTAAGAAACGCCACGTACGGCAACAAGTTCGCCCGACTCGTTAAGCACAGGCACAATTTCCGCTTGCATCCATCGCCAGCCGCCAGGGAGATCCTCACTGTGCAGGCGGAACCGCCACGTGCACGGCTGATGCGTCTGTTTCAGCTGCTCCCACAACAGTTGAAACTGATCGAGGTCATCAGGATGAATCTGCTGAAAGAAGAAGCCGGGGTCCTGCAAAAAGCGCTCTGTCTGGTAGCCAGTTAACACCCGTGCGTAGTCGCTGATTAAGGTGAACGCGCGCTTGCGGCGGTCGTACTCCCACACCACGCCCGGCAGGGTGCTTATAACGTCCGCATAAACGTTGTTACTCACGCTGCCCTCCGATGTTCTCCATCTCTGCTCCTTGTGGCAACAGCAGGCTTCGTAGAAACTCATCCACGTCGAACACGAAACCGAACGCCAGCGCCACGCGCCACAACGCTATCTGCTTGCACAGCTCCTGTCGGGCGGTTTCCCTGTTTTCCACCGCCGTAACCGCCTGCCGAAAAGCGGAGCACATCACCCCTCTTTGCGACATGTCTGCCATGCCCCCAGGCGAAAGGAGTAAGCACCAGTTGATAGCAAAGCCAGCGTAAATCAGATGGCTGATACCATAATGTTTACAGAGAGCAAACAGCTGATAGCCATCCTCGGCGATTTCTTCATCTTCCCGAGGCTCCGCTTCGGTGGCAAAACGCAGTTCCTGAAACGCGCGGCGCACGTCGGCTTCGTTATGCCTCCCAACAAAAACGTTTTCGGCACGAAATTGCTGTAGTTTTGCCAGATACGGGTCCGCTTCGATGCGCTCCGGTGGCGGCGGCGAGTCGCCCGCCAGTTCGCGCGTGCGCCGGTATCCGGGCAGGTGCCGGTAATAATCGCCACCGCCTACCACATGAAACACCTTCATCCCCGCCTCGCGCACACCGCCCAGCAGCCGGGGAAACACCTCACGGCAAATCTGCGCCGAGCGAGGCAGGTATTCCACCGCCCGATACCAGCCCGGAAACTCCTCACGCGTGCGAGGATGCCAGGCGTGCATCACTACTACGGCGGTGCGAGCCAGGTCTACCTCTATCTCGGCCGTTTTCCAGCCACCGTATCCCTCAGCAGGCACGTCCAGAGTGTAGTCCGCATCGAACTGCTGGTAGTAGTGCGCAGGCACACGAACGACACGAGGCATTATCCCCCTGCCTCCACGCCCTATCGCGAACCGAGAGGGCAGACACAAGGTCTGCCCCTGCGATGGGTAATTTGTAGGGGCAACCCCTTGTGATTGCCCTTAACGATTGATAATTGGGTGCTATGGAAATGTTTCGCCAACCCCTGTCGGATAACCTTTCGCTCTTCGTACCGTTTGCGCTATCTCCGTTTCGAGTGTACAATCACAAGAGGAAAGGGAGTGATGATGATGCCAGGCAGGGAGAAGAAGATAACTGTGCCCGCTATCCGGCAGAAAAAGGGTGGTGAGAAGATTGTGGCGGTTACCGCCTATGATTACCCCACCACCCTCTTCGCGGACGCGGCGGGCGTAGACCTGATTCTGGTTGGCGACTCGTTGGGGATGGTGCTGCTGGGTTATCCCACCACGCTGCCGGTGACGATGGAAGAGATGCTTCATCACACAAAGGCATGTGCCCGCGCGAAACCGCGCGCCTTGCTGGTGGCGGACATGCCTTATCTCAGTTACCAGATTACGGTGGAAGAGGCGGTGCGCAACGCGGGGCGATTTATTCAGGAAGGCGGTGCAGAGGCGGTGAAACTGGAGGGCGGTGAGCCGGTCGCCGAAGCCATTCACCGGCTGGTCAGCATCGGCATACCGGTTCTGGCGCATCTGGGCATGACTCCCCAATCGGTACACGCCTTTGGAGGACATCGTGTACAGGGACGCACCGACGAGGCCGCCAAGCGACTGATAGAAGACGCGCACATCGTGGAGCAGGCGGGCGCGTTTGCGGTGGTGCTGGAGCTGATTCCGGCGGCGCTGGCAAAGCAAATCACCGAGCAAATTACCATACCCACCATCGGCATTGGAGCCGGACCACATTGTGACGGACAGATTCAGGTACTGCACGACCTGATTGGTCTGGTGCCGGGGGAGCCGTTTAAGCACACGAAGCGCTATGCACACATCGGCGAAACCATTACCAAAGCTCTTCAGCAGTACACGGAAGAGGTTCGAACTGGACAATTTCCGACGGAGGAGCATGCGTTCTGATGCAGGTAGCGAAGACCGTTCGTGAAGTTCGGGCATGGATGAAACTCGCTCGCGCGGATGGGAAAACGGTTGGCTTTGTGCCCACGATGGGATATTTCCACGAGGGACATTTGAGCCTGATGCGCCGCGCCAAGGCAGAGTGTGACCTGTGCGTGGTCAGCCTGTTCGTCAATCCGACGCAGTTTGGTCCCTCGGAGGACTTTCAGCGATACCCGCGCGACTTCGCCCGCGACGCAGCGATGGCGGAAAGCGCAGGCGTAGACCTCCTTTTCGCCCCCGAAGCAGAGGAGATGTATCCGGAGGGCTATCAGACCTATGTGGATGTGCTGGAGGTAACACGCCGCCTAGAAGGAGCGGCGCGCCCCGGACACTTTCGCGGCGTGGCGACGGTGTGCACCAAGCTGTTCAACATTGTGCAGGCAGACCGCGCCTACTTCGGCAAGAAGGACTATCAGCAGTTGAAGGTTATTCAGCGCATGGTGCACGACCTGAATATCCCCATAGAGATTGTGCCCTGCGAAACCGTGCGCGAATCGGATGGATTAGCCATGTCCTCACGCAACGTCTACCTGAAACCGGACGAACGCCGAGCCGCGACCGTACTGTATCGTGCGCTATGCGCCGGGCGCGATGCCATTCTTGCCGGCGAACGCGACGGCAAGAAAGTGAAGGAACTGGTGGAGAAAGTCATCGCCACCGAGCCGCTGGTGAAGCCCGAGTATGTGGACGTGGCTGACGCCGAAAGCCTGGAGCCTCTGACGACGCTCAAAGGCGAGGTGCTCATTTCGCTGGCGGCACATGTTGGGGCGGCACGTCTTATCGACAACATCACGGTGGTCGTTTCGGAGTAAGTACGCTGACGACCAGGATAGCTCAGAAAATGCTGACAACTCTGGATAAGGCACTCGCTGTAACCGGCGAATGCAACCAGAGCGGTACCGATGCGTCTTTCATTATGGAACCATTGAAGGGGGAACACCGGTGACAAATCCCTCCGAGCGAGACAGGGAAGACGAACTCTGGCTGCAGGGTTGCGCCAGAGGGGAGCCCGACTTCCTGCGGCTGCTGATGGAGAGACACGGTGGAGGTGTACTGCGCTTCATCGAGCGCATCGTGGGCAACCGCAGTGAGGCTGAAGAGCTGCTGACCGAGGTCTTCCTGAAAGTGTGGCAACACGCTGCGCATTTCGGGCACAGGGGGCTGGTGCGCAACTGGATATACACTATCGCAGCGAACCTGGCGCGAGATGCTCTGCGCCGTCGCAAAGTGCGCGAGCCTATTGCCGCCGAATCGCTGGATGTGCTGGGGCAGGAAGCCGACCCCGCCGGGGTAGACCCCCTGCGTGAAACGCTGGGGCGTGAGCGAAGTGAGCTGCTTCATAGAAGTATCGAGCAGCTCCCCCCGGCCGACCGAATGCTGGTGGAGCTGTACCACTTTCAGGAGCATTCGCTGGAGGAGATCGAGCGCATCACCGGCATCCCGCGCAACGTGGCGAAATCCAGGCTTTTCCGTGCGAGACGGAAGCTGCGCGACATTCTGCTTTCAGAGGGTTTTGAGGCGCCATACCATGAGATGTCAAAAGGTTCAGATCAATCTAACGGAGTATCTTCGGGGCAGATGTGCACCTCGTCTGGCGAGGGCGATAGAACAGCACCTCCATCGGTGCACGGACTGCCAGAACATGCTTGAGGAAGAGCGCGCTCTGCTGCGGTTGCTGCGCGAGGAACCGGCAACGCTGCCCGCAGGGATGTGGGAGCGCGTACAGGCCAGACTACATGAGCCGGCACGCACCAGCGAACGGGTGAGCCTGTGGCTGTGGTGGAACCGTCGGCTCATCGCCCAATCGCGCTGGGCAGCCGCGGCGGCGATTGTCGCGCTGGCACTGTGGACATGGATACCCAACAGAATACCAACGCACCAAGAAACGGCGAACCTGTCCGGCTATGTACAAGTTGTATCCTATGCGCAATCGGCGGTCGTAGATGACCCGTTGAACGAAAATACACAGATTATCCTCAGCGGTTGGGGAGAGTAAAAACCGGAGGAAATCGAGATGACTATCCGGCGTTTTTCAGGGATGATACTGCTGCTATTACTGGGCGGATTGGTGATTTCCGGCGTGCTGGCGCAGGTGCAGCCGCCTCCACCGCCTCGCGCCCCAGAGGGGCAACCGCCGCATGCATTCTTTGACCGCGAGGCGCTGTTCGCCAGACTGAATCTCACGCCACAGCAACGCACACGCCTGACGAACCTGATGAACGAAACGGAAGAGAAGCTACGCCAGTTGCTAACGAAGCTGCATGAGCAACGAATGCAGCTGATGCAGCTGTACCAACAGTATCAGTTCGACGAGCGCGAAGCACAGCGGCTCATCCGCAGTATTAACCAGGTACAGGCAGACCTGCTCAGGGTACATCACGAGAACCAGAAGCAGCTGCGTCGTATTCTGGATAAAGAGCAGTTCGAACGCTGGAATCAGTGGTGGAAGGAGCGCATGTTCTTCCCGCCACCCAAGGGCGACTGGAAGCGGCGCGGACGCGACGGCAAGCCGGGGTAACAGCCCATGCTCTGGGTGGCAGCAATAGCAGGTGCGCTGCTCGTGTTCTGGTGGTTGTTGCTTGCTGCCGCGGCGACACATCCACCGCGCGCCCCGCTATTCCTGACCCCCTTCGATGTGCAGGTTCCATTTGATGCTGTCGCTTTTCCCTCACGCGACGGCACTCCGCTTTCAGGGTGGTGGATACCCCATCCGCGCCCTCGCGGGGTAGCGGTGTTATGTCATGGCTACGTGGCAAACCGATGCGAGGTGCTGGGCGTTGCGCTGGAACTGCACCGCATAGGCTTCAGCTGCCTGCTGTTTGATTTCCGCGCACATGGCGAAAGCGGTGGGCGCACCACCACCATCGGCGCACGCGAGGTTCAGGACGCGCTCGGTGCGATAGACTTCGTTGCCCGGTTCGGTTTGCCTATCCTGCTTTTCGGCTCCTCGATGGGTGGAGCGGTTGCCATCATGACCGCTGCTCGCGATGAACGAGTCGGTGCGGTGATTACCGATAGCGCGTATGCCCGGCTGACGCAAGTCGCGAACACCTGGTGGGAAGCCGGCCTCGGCAAAGTACTGGGCACGCTGTGCCGACCGGTGAAGTACGTGGCGATACTGTTCACCCGTACCCCCCTGTCGCACGCTGAGCCGGTGCGCGAAATCGGTAAAATCGCCCCGCGTCCGGTGTTGCTCATTCATGGCGACCGCGACCATCTGGTACCTGTGGAACACGCCTACGCCCTGTATCAGGCAGCGGGCGAACCGCGTACGCTGTGGGTTGCTAACGGCAGTGGGCACGTGCAGGCGCGGGTGGACCAGCCGGAGAACTACTATGGGCAGATAGTGGAGTTCATCGAGAAATGGCTGGAGGTGCAACCTGCCCATGAATCTTTCAGCGCCCGACCTGGCGAAATCACGCCATCGTGACCAGTGGCTACATCATCCTGTTGTGGGAGACCCCTCATGGGACGTCTTTGAGCGCGAAGCAGGAAACCCCATTCACGCAGGCAAGCCGCCCTACCTCTGGCCCGTGAACGGCTTCCTGTTTCGCGACCCACCTTCGGGCAGGTGGTACGCTTACATCAGCCTCTACCCGCGCGGTTACTGGCCACCCGGAGGAACCCTCTGTCTGCGAGAGCGCGCGGGAGGGATATGGGAGGAGGTAGGCGTTGTTCTGCAAGGCGATGCCCACAGCTTTGACGGAGATGGTAAACGCCCGGGCGGAACGGTAGATGTTTCCATCGTCTACGAAGCGGGAAAGTATCACATGGTCTACGGCTGGGCTGACCCTGCTAACGAACGAGGAGGTATCGCCTATGCCTGGGCAGAACGCCCGGAGGGACCGTTTCACCGTGTTCCCTACCCTATCCATGAAGACACCCATCAGAAACCTCTGCTGGAACGCTATGTGCGGGTTTACGCCTCCACACTGATCCGACGGCGCAGCGACTGGCTCATCCTGCACATGATGAGCACTCCACACAACGCGGGCGGCACATGGGCGCTGGCGTGTATGACCTCCAGATACCCTGACAGAGAATACACACCGCCCCGACTTCTGCTCTATCCGCAAAGCGACGTGTTTCATCCGCCGCTGGCGGAGTTCTTTCCGGCTTTTGTATACAAAGGGTACGTGTATGCGCCCGCGACCTCGGTTGCGCTCAACCGAACGTTTCAGGTACTGTTTCGCGCCCCTATCCAGAAAGCGCATCTGCCGGAGGCGTGGCAGATAGTGCAGTACGGTTCGCTGTGGCACGCCGAGGCGCATCCATGGGAAGCGCAGGGAATATGGGGACAGACCTTCGCCGGACAGGTCGCACCTGACGGTACACTGCGCGTGCTTTTTCCCAGCAAGACAGCCCAGGACATTGGCACGATTAGCCTCGCCCGACGCAAGTGGGTGCAGCCTTTCCGTGACGGGTTCGTGCTGTCTGCACCGCGCGGCGCCGCTGTCGCGGTGCTTCGCAGACAGTACCGCACCTTTCGCCTGTCTACTTCGGTTCGAAGCAACGGCGCGTGGGCACTCTGCTGGCAGTGTACAAACCCCCTCGGTCCCGACCACCACCTTGCCGACAGCACCCTGCACCCACTGATGAGGCGGTCGCGCGTCGAGTGGAGGCTGAGGAACGGAGAATGGCGGCTGATGCACATTGCTCCATCCGGGGAAGCTACCGAAATCGCCAGCGGTTCAGTACGGCTCGCGCCGGACAAGGCGGTCAATCTGCGAGTAAATCAGGAACAACAGGAAACGGAGCTGAGCATCAACAACCAGCAGATATGGACAGGCAATCTTCCAGCCAGGCCCGGCAGGCTGGAGCTGGTTGCGGAATCCGGCACGCTGCTTCAGGTCACCCGTTTCGAGGTGGCAGGCGAGTTTCAGCCTTCCACCGAGTACTGGCTTGCTACTGAGGCACTGGCAGGAGCAGCGTCTGCGCCGGGGGAGTGGAAGCCGGTACAGGACGAGCACTTCCGCTTCGGCACCGGTTTTGTAAGCGCAACCCCCGATGCACGGGCGAAATGGAATTTCTGGGGACGCGGATTTCGTCTGTACGCTCCGCGTTCACCCCGGTATGGCAAGTGCGAGGTGCTGGTCGACGGCGAAACGTGCCAGACCATCGACCTGCACACATCTACTGAGGAGCATTCATCGCCGGTAATGGAGCGCCAGCTCACCCCCGGCTACCATGCGGTGGTGGTGCGTCCGCTGGAGGGAACTATCCCGTGCGACGGATTGGAGAGCACATTTTGACGAGAAAAGGGTATAATAATATTAGAAGGGGAGTAGCCCCTGCGAAAGCAGGTGCGGGTATCGTCAACACGCTCTTGAGCCGGTGCCCGCGGTAACAACGAGCGAGACCTTCACCGTATTCTCTAATGCGGTGAAGGTTTTTGTCAGCTCAGGAGGTGAGGGAGGAACATGAACACACTGAAGGTCGGGGTTCTGCTGGTTGCGCTGACCGCCCTGTTCATCTTTGTCGGGGATGCGGTAGGCGGTCGCGGCGGGGCAATGATTGCTTTCGCGCTCGCGCTGGTGATGAACCTGGTCAGCTACTGGTTCAGCGATAAAATCGTGCTGGGCATGTACGGAGCGCGTGCGCTTTCGCCGACAGATGCGCCCGATTTGTACCGGCTGGTGGAACGGCTTTCCGAACGCGCAGGTATCCCGGTACCCAGATTATACGTGGTTCCGGGCGAGCAGCCTAACGCATTTGCCACCGGTCGCGACCCTGCGCATGCCGCCGTCGCAGTGACCGCCGGGCTTTTGCACCTGCTGGACACCGAAGAGGTAGAAGGCGTGCTGGCGCACGAGATAGCACACATTAAGCACCGCGACACGTTGACCATGACCGTGGTGGCGACGATAGCGGGCGCGGTGATGCTGCTGGCGGATATGGCGCGATGGGCGATGATTTTCGGAGGTGCGCGCAGCGACGACCGAGAGGGCAACAACCCGCTGGTCTATCTGCTCATCATGATTGTCGCACCTATCGCGGCGATGCTCATCCAGCTGGCTATCTCGCGGGCGCGCGAGTATGAGGCGGACGCTACCGGCGCGAAGCTGGCGGGCAGCCCCGATGGACTCATCAGTGCGCTGCGCAAGCTGGAGCAGGCTTCGCGCATGATACCGATGCAGGCTTCGCCCTCTACAGCGCACATGTTCATCGTGAATCCCCTGCGCGGGATGGGCGGCACCCTGATGAGCCTGTTTATGACTCATCCGCCGATTGAGGAGCGGGTACGCCGCCTGCAACAGATGCGCGGCAGCGAGTGGTATCTGGGCGGATAACGATATTCGGAGGGCGAACCGATTTGCCCCCACCCCAGCCCTCCCCGCTCGCGGGGAGGGAGCCCTTCCTCCCCCGTCCACGGGGGAGGCCAGGAGGGAGATACTCACACCGCCCCGACGGAGCTTCGTTTTTCATAATAAACACCCCCGCAGGAATCTCCCAGCCCCATCTCGAAAAAGCCCCTCGTGGACATACAGCCACTTACACCTATGACCGCATCACTTATCGGGGGTATCGCCATGGCCATGATGCATGAAGCGCCGCCGCAACAGCCTGCACTCACCGTCGACACGGTTGTGTATAGACCTCATGTGTCCAGCGAAGAGATACTGGAACCCTCTCCCCCACGCGAAACGCTTGGCGGAGTGTATCTGGTGCTGGTGCATAACCGTTCTAATCAGAGTCTGCACTTCTCGCGTCTGGTGATAGACGACGTAGATGCAGACGAACTAGCAGGCGGAGAGACTCTACACTGGTGGGATATCGTTCCGCAGGAGTTGCCGCCCGACGGGGTGGCGGTTCTCACCATCAACGGTACGCACCGTCTGTTTGAGGGGGGGAGAACCTGTCGCGCATGGCTGCACACCGAAGAGGGACATGCGCTGCGAATCGTTCTGCGCCCGTTCGCACAGTCCCTGCGCATCACCTACGCCTATGTCGACGGCGCAAGTGGCGGCGTGTTTATCCAGAATCGGGACGAAAGTATGGTTTTTCGGCTGGATAACGTGTTTCTGGGTTCTGAGAAGGTCTCCGTGCAATATCTCCAGCGCACGGTGGGTCCGGGTGAGACGGTTCTGGTGAAGGTGATTCTGGACCGTACGTTACCTGTCGGCACACTCGTGCCCATCCGCGTCATCGCGACCGACCGTGCCGGAAAGCGCATCTCCACCGGTGGGTTGATACGTGTGACGCCCATGCATTTTCCCATCGGCACATGGGATGGGCACATCTGGCAGGATGCCGAATATCGCGCCGGATTGCTTCGGCGTGGTTTCGACGCAGCGGTGTTCGGTGCGGGGGGCGACGAGCAACCTACGGAAGAGGAGAAACAGGCTTTCGAGCAGATTTGCCCGCAAACGGGACTGAAAGCGCTCGCCTATGTGGGCTTTGAAGAGCCCAAAGAGGGTTTCCTGAAGCGTAACCGCAACAACCCGCATATCCTCGCCTACATGTTGAGAGACGAGCCGGACTGGATCGAGCAGTCGGCGGTACCCCTGTACTGCCTGCGCAAGATTCACCTCTGGCGGCAGCATGGGGTTCCGCAGCCGCTCTACATTAACCTGGCACGCAGTCGGCGGTTCGGCGAGTTTGCACCACTGGCGGACATCCCTTCCTACGACGCCTATCGCGTGGGCGCACCGATGCCCGACAACTCACCCCATGCCTGGGGGAACCGTCTGGAACTGGCGGCGGAATACACCTCCGACCTGCGCCTGAACAGCCTGCCTCGACCGTTCTGGGTGTGGGCGCAGGGCATCCACACCTGGGACGAGCGTGTGTGGGTGAACGACGAACTGGGCAGGGCAGTTCCTACCCCCGAAGAGGCGCGGGTGCAGTTGTGGTTCCAGCTCAGCCGGGGCGCGAAGGGCGTGATGTGGTTTCGAACCCTGCCCGAAGAGGAGGTGCGCACGTACTACACGGAGCTGGCGCAAAAGATGATGCCCTCGCTGGAACAGGCGAAGGTACAGGATCTGGTGGAGCAAATCGTTCAGCAGTTTCGCGAAACGCTGGAGGAGATGACCCGGCTCAACCGCGTCCTGCAGGCTATCCGCCCCTTCCTGCTGCGCTGCGACGCGGGCTACCAGGGGCAAATACGCACTGCTGCGGAGCCGGACAAACTGGACGTGATGTCGCTTCTGGGCGAGCGGGTGGCGCTGGTGTTCGTGACCAACTTCGCCTACGAGATGCACCCCCAGGGTTACCGTTTCCGCGAGCAGAAGAACGTGACGGTGGTCGCCCGACTGCCTAACTGGCTGAAGGCTATCGACGTATTCGCGGTGACCCCTGAAGGGGTGAAACCGGTTACCTGGCACCTGGAGAAGGGGCACGTACGGCTAACATGGCGCACTCTGGAAGAACACGTCGCGCTGGTGGTGGTTGCTTCCGATGGGCAGGCACGTCAGCAAATCGTGCAAGCCTTCAGAGAGGTGCCTTCCTCGCCCGAGTGACCAGCTCGTGCGCCAGGCGTAAAGGCTCCGGAATACGGTGTTTGCGCACGCACCGACGCACTACCTCTATGGCGGATGGCAGGTCTACGCGGTGTCCTATCGAGACGTACACCGGTCGCGCGTGAGGCTGGGTGCACAACGCCGCACCAATCAGTTCGTTGCCGTCGTGAATCGGAAGCCAGTCGCCCATAGGAGACATGGTTTCCACCTCACCGCAGAGCAGGCTCTTGGCGCAACCGATGGTGGGAGTGTCCACCAGTAATCCGAAGTGGCATGCCATCCCGAACCGTCGGGGATGCGCCCTGCCGTGTGCATCGCATAACACCACGTCCGGCTTCGTGCGAAGCTGCTCCCATGCCTCCAGCAGGGGCGGCGACTCGCGGAAAGACAGCAAGCCGGGCACATACGGGAAACGTACCACAGTGCGTACAGCCACTTCGTCCACCACCTGCATATCCTCCAGGCGCAGCACCACAATCCCTGCCCACGCCTCAGAGCCAAACCGCTCAAACGAAACATCCGTTCCTGCCACCAGGCGCAAGCAGTCCGTATCCAGTGGTTCCTCTCTCACCCGCTCGCGCAGGCGAATCTGCAGGTCTATGGCTTCCGCAATGGTCTGCGGGAGGGGAAACGCTCGGTTCTCGCTCAACAGGAATCACCTCCCAGCGATGTCGTCCACTTGTGTCATCAACGCACCCGCACACAACCACAGGCACCACGAGACCGGCGGCAAGAAGATGGAGAAATTGACCACGTTGCCCACCGCACTCTGTAACACTATCGTCCACGCAACCGCTGCGCAAACGCGCTGTGCCCCGTCCGGCATCCCCCTTATCATACGCCAGCCGCCGACCAGAATACTCCTCAGCGCGCAGAGATACAGCAACAAGCCCACCCATCCCGTTTCCACCAGAATGTAGAGGTAGTTGTTGTCCGCGCCGGTAGTATAGCCCAGCAGACGGGGGCTGTCCTCACTCCACCTGCCGATGCCCAGCGTGCCCAGCCCCATGCCGAGCGGATGCTGCCAGACCTCCCGGATCGCCTTCCTCCAGAAGGTCATGCGCACACTGATAGTGGAGGCAGGGGCGAAGGGAGCCAGCACATCCTGCGTCCTCTCGCGCCATAACCCTTCCACAGGCAACAGCAGGGCACCCAGCGCAACAACCGCCAGCGCGATCGCCAGACGGCTGCGCGTCCATGCGCCAAGACACACGGTTCCTACCCACAGCATCACCCACGCCACCCGTGCCAGCGAGAACACCGCTCCCAGCGAGGTAAGCAACACCGCTATCAGCCAGCCCACTGCGTTTCGCTCTCCCCGCCGGGAGACCATGCCCAGCGCGATAACCGCTCCGAACGCCATCAGCGCACCGAACAGGTACGGGTCCATCGTGGAAAAGGAGCGCGTCTGCCCCCCAACCATCGTACCGGAGGGCGCGCTGGGGCGCGTAGCGCCTACCTCCATCAGCCACCGGTAAGGGATGAACTGCTGGGCAAGCCCGTAACCGGCATGTATCACCGCCAGCACGCCGATGAATACCAGCAGCGTCCGCAGCCGCTCGCCCGCAAAAAGCGTTTTTCCGAAAAAGTAGAAAAACAAAGGCATCGTGAGCCAGCGCACATCTGCCAGCGCGGCGGAAAACGAGTAGATGTTGGGGTTAAATAGATGCACCACGGTCAACAGCGCGAAGGCGGTCAACACCACTTCGGTTACCCCCCAGCGCATGGGGCGTTCCCTGTTGCCCCAGCGGTGCACCAGCCACACGAGCATCAGCCAGAACACCGCCCCATCCTTCCACACTCTGGCGAGAGGGTGTTCTTCGTAGACCACTTTGACCAGCACAGGGTGCAGGCTGGTGTAGGCGAGTAGCGTCAGCAAACCCAGCGCAGGATGAAAGAGGGAAAGCACCACCCATCCGCCTACCCCGAGCACCGCCAGAGCAACAGGCGGCGACCACGCAAACGCCGCGCCCGCAGTGAGGCACGCCAGCAGGCTCAGGGCAGTGAAAAGGCGCAGGCTAAGCCCCCCGGTCACAGGTGTATATGGTGCAAGTCGCTGTTCCATGCCTCTATCGCCACGGTGCCCTTGCCGGCCACATTCACCATGCGCGTCTCGCCGGGCATCAAGCAGAAGTAGTCATCCTCGCAGAGCAGCCACTGTCCCTCCTGCGGCATGAAGCGTACGAAAAGCGCCACCGCCTCCCCGGCGTTCCTGATTCCCGCCTGCTGATGACGATGCCAGACCCGCAGCGTGGTGCGAGGAGCACGTAGCAGGGGTTGCATGGGCGGCTGTGCGGTGCTGAACAGGTACTCGTTGCAGGAGAGCAACCCACCGCGCCCATCATTCAGGCACACTAACGCCACCCACACGCCTTCCTCCTGGGGCAGGGAGCACTCTACATGCCCTGCGTGCACCACCCCCTCCGGTGCAACCTCCACTGCGCCCCCCAGACGGGCTACCTCCCTGCCGTCCAGCGCAACCAGGCACACCGACCAGAGGGCGTGGAATGCCTGCGTCGTGGAGTTATGCACCCATATCTCCGCCTGCCACTTCTCGCCCGGTTGCCACGTTAGCCTCTCGTATTGCAGGCTGATATGCATCGGCGCGTAAGCGCGTCGTGCCCACCAGTAAGCGGGCTTGGGTTGTCCTAGGTAATCCACCACGTTGGTACAGGCGGTGTTCGGGAAAGGCTCGTTGAACTGCCAGGGAGAGACACCGCTACAGCGCCATTTGCGCCGACGGTTCGCCTCTATCGCGTAGCGCAAACCTTCCGCCTGCATCCACTGGCTCGCGCGGATGAAGGTCTCCAGATCTTCAATGCGCCCGAACAGTGCCTCCAGTTTCTCGCGATGAATCCACCAGCTGCCGTGATGAAGCCATACCCTGTTCGTGGCGTCGGGTGGGAAGCGGTACTCTGGCGAGATAAACCGTTCGAAAATCTGCGGGTTCGCCGCCCCCTCCACGCCAAATTCAGAGTGGTACAGAGGGTCAATGGTGTTGTAAAAACGATAGTGCTCCTCCGCGCCCAGATACACCCAGGGACCATGCACATCGTGCATCTTACCTGTGCCCGCCAGTTCCACCGACGCGCCTTCTACCGGTCCCGAGGCGGAGGTGGGCAGCCAGATTCGGTCGGGGTCCAGCTCCTGCACCAGCGATTTCAGCTTCGCCAGCGCAGGATGAGCATCGGTCAGCGGAACCCAGCGGTCATCCATCAGCTCGTTGCCGCCGCACCATATCACCAGCGAGGTATGGTTGCGCCGCAGGGGTATCATCTGCCGCGCCTGCGCCTCGATGTACTGCAGGTATTCCGCATCCTCCGGCGGAGCGTTCTGGATGCCCGACGACGAGTGAGGAAACTCCTGCCACACCATGATACCGAGGCGGTCACACAGAGCGTAGAACTGTTCGCGCTCCAGCAGCCCCCCACCCCACACGCGCAACAGGTTGCAGTGGGCGTGCTTCGCCAGCGTCAACAAGCGTTCATAACGCTCGGGGCGCACGCGACCGGTCATCTGCTCGTGCGGAGTCCAGTTCCAGCCCTTCACAAACACGCGCCGTCCGTTCACCTCCAGCGTATACGGCAGAGCGTCAGGCGGCGCACCCTCGTTGGGAACGGCGCGAACCGTGCGGATGCCGAAGGTCACCTCGCGTTCGTCGGAGCATCGCTCGCCTCGCACCAGATACAGACGTAGACGGTACAGCGGTTGCTCGCCCATTCCATTGGGGTACCACAGGCGCGGCTGGGGTATCTCCAGCGTCACCACCTGCTCAGAGGGGGCAGTATCGCCCGGCTGTACGGGTGTCTCTCTCTGCACAACGAGATTGCCATCGGGATCCTCCACACGCCATTGCAGGTTCCATCCGTCGAGCGCGGAGGGCACGCTGCGCAGGCGCGCAGACACCTCTACCTGCGCCACGTTCCCCTGCACGCGCGGGCGCACCCAAACATCCTCACTCCATACCCCCTCTGTTGCCAGCAGAGCCACGCTCTGCCAGATGCCCAGCGGAACCAGCCTCGTGCACCAGTCCCAGTCGTAAGCAAAGCGTGATTTCCATACCCGCGCTCTGCTCGTCCAGCCGATTTGTCCCTGCACCACGTCCACCGGCGGTTTATGCTCCACCAGCACCGTCAGGCAGTTCGGCTTTTCAAAACGCAGGTGTTCCGACACATCGAACTCGAAGGGCGTGAACGTGCCCTCGTGCCTGCCCAACAACCGCTCGTTCAAATACACTTCGCAAGCGTAATCTACCCCGTCAAAGCGCAGGCGCACGTGTTTGCCTCGCCATTCATCGGGCGCGGTGAAGTGCTTACGGTATACCCAGTCGCGCTCGGAGAGCCATTCACAGGCGAGGCTATTCAGGTCTATGTAGGGATGAGGTATCAGCCCGGCGTCCAGTGTATCGGCGATGACATCACCGGGCACACAGGCGCGAATCCACTCGCCCCAGGGAGGACAACCCGCCGGTGACCATTCCTCTTTCCATGCCTGCCTCCACCAGAACTCATGAGGCAGCAGGGGCGCAAGCAGCCAATCGTTACCATCCAGCAGAAGGCGCATAGTCGTTCCCTCACTGTTCGTGCCGTTGTCAACTCCAGTGCAGCAATCTCCCACGTTATCGCCAACCCACCGCAACCATTTCGCGAACCGCCCTCGCCTTACCTGCGTCATCAAACAGGGAGTATTCGCGGGCATTTTGACAGCCTGTGACAGCGGTGGTATACTGGTATTTGCAGGAGGAAGGTGTTGCCTTATGCCCTTGTGTGAGCCTGTGCCCAGTGTGTTGAAGGAGAAGGTCGGAGAAGAGCAGATACGGCTTAGCGCTTATACAGACATCGGTGCAGATGGATTATTCGGCATCCGCTGGCTTATCGTCACGGATGAATGTGTACAGGTCTACTCTCCCCCGCCCGGCTGGGTGCCTCCGGTGCTGGGTAACGGCTTAAACACCACCATCGAACCGCCCGACGTGCAGTGCGATATCGATCTGCCTCTGAGCTGCATTTCCGATTCCACCACCGAAAGCCTGGTGGGCTGTGGGGCGCTGATGGTTACCCGGGACGGCAAGCCGCTGGAGCTGCTGCGCTATTCCAACGCGCGTGCAGGCATTTTCGCCGAGGTCGCCCGCTACCTGTCGGCAGTGGCGAAGCAGGAGCCTCCCCCCGAACCGGTGGAACAAAAGCCCACGCACTGTCCCGACTGTGGGTTCCGCCTGCCGGGCGATACGCAGGTCTGCCCGCGTTGTTCTCGCAAAGGTCGGGTGGTCTGGCGACTGCTGGGGTTCGCCAAACCCTACAAGTGGCAAATCGTGCTATCGGGGTTGTTGATGCTCACCAGCACTGCACTGGAGCTTGCGCCACCCTATCTGACAAAGATTCTGGTGGACTCGGTGCTGGTGCCGCGTGAGAACTTGCACCTGCTGGTGGTTATCCTGACGGTGCTGGCTTTGACACGCCTGGCGGGCGTGGGGCTATCGGTGTGGCGAGGAAGGCTATCCGCATGGCTGGGCGCACGGCTGGTGTTCGAGGTGCGAGCGAAGCTGTTCCAGCACCTGCAATGGCTTTCCCTCTCTTTCTACGACAAGCGTCATACCGGCGCGATTATGTCACGCATCACCCAGGACACCGGCGCGCTGTACGACTTTCTGGTTGACGGGGTGAGCTCGCTCATTGTCAACGTGCTGTTGCTCATCGGCATCACGACGGTGCTCTTCTGGATGAACTGGAAGCTGGCGGCGCTTATCCTGCTGCCCACGCCGGTGGTGGTGCTGGTGACGATGTGGTTCTGGAAGACGGTGCGCCGCGTGTTTCATCAGTTCTGGCACCGGTGGTCTCGTCTTTCTGCCACGCTGAACAGCACGCTCTCGGGTATTCGTGTGGTCAAGGCGTTCGCCAAAGAGGGTGACGAGATAGAGCGATTCCAGAGGCGCAACCGTGACCTGATGACCTCGGGGATGCAGGCGGAGATGATGTGGGCGACCTTCTTCCCCCTGCTCAACCTGCTGACCAACATCGGCTTCTTCCTGGTGTGGGCTTTTGGCGGCTACGGTGTGGTGAGAGGCGAGGTACAACTGGGCACGCTGGTGGCGTTCCTCGGCTATCTGGGCATGTTCTACGGTCCCCTGCAGATTCTTACCCGCGTAAGCCAGTGGCTGACCCGCACCTTTACCGCGGCGGAGCGCGTGTTCGAGATTCTGGACACCGAGCCTGACGTGAAGGATGCTGAAGACGCGGTGCCGTTGCCCGAGGTGCGCGGCGAGGTGGAGTTCCGCAACGTCACTTTCGGCTACGATAAGCACAAGCCCGTGCTGAAGAACATCAGCCTCAAGATTGAGGCGGGTGAGATGGTTGGGCTGGTTGGACACAGCGGAGCGGGCAAGTCCACCACCATCAACCTGCTGTTGCGCTTCTACGACCCCGACGAGGGGCAGATACTGATAGACGGCGTGGACGTACGCAAGATCCGGATGGAAGACCTGCGCAAGCATGTGGGTGTAGTGCTGCAGGAGCCGTTCCTGTTCCCGGGCACCATCCGGGAGAATATCGCCTATGCCAAGCCGGACGCTACGCAGGAGGAGATCATCGCCGCCGCGAAGGCGGCAAACGCCCATGACTTCATCCTTCGCTTTCCCGATGGCTACGACACACAGGTGGGCGAGCGCGGACAGCGGTTATCGGGTGGCGAGAGGCAGCGCATCTCTATCGCCCGCGCCATTCTGCACAACCCCCGTATTCTCATTTTAGATGAAGCCACCTCGCAGGTAGACACCGAGACTGAGCGTCAGATTCAGGAAGCCATCGCCCGTCTGGTACAGAACCGCACGACGGTCGCCATCGCTCACCGCCTCTCCACCCTGCGCAACGCTCACCGGCTGGTGGTGCTGGAGCAAGGGCAGATGGTGGAGGTGGGCACACACGATGAGCTGATGGCGAAAGAGGGCGTGTACCACCGCCTCGTTACCCTGCAGAGCGAGATTAACAAGATACGCGCAGTGTAAAAAACCTATCCCCCCTCCCTGCAAAGAAAGAGGCGTTCGAATCGAAGCTCCCCTCTCCTTGCAGGATGTATAGACCGGAGACATGGGTTACAGGTGTTCGGAGACATGGGTAACACCTGTAACCCTCACCATTATACGTCCCGAAGGCTAATGCACGCAACCCTCTGCCAGCAGAAGAACACTGCAT
>Ga0101941_1000452_pt1 | contig 71972 bp, 58 predicted proteins | sample DewCreD2012metaG_3_FD_75242 | JGI IMG/M metagenome (GOLD analysis project Ga0101941, IMG submission 75242) | Hot spring sediment bacterial and archeal communities from British Columbia, Canada, to study Microbial Dark Matter (Phase II) - Dewar... ... | reverse complement strand
AGGATTGCCCCCGAAACTGAGCAGGTTCACCACCCCGCTGAGCAGGGCGTAGCGCACATGCCAGAAGCCATCGGTGAGGTCAAAACTGCCTCCGGTGTGCAGAGGGCTGGCTCCGAGCGCGACCGGTTGCCCGATGGTGCTGCCCAGCGAGAAGTCGCCTCCTGTGCTGAAGGTGACGCCTCCTGAGGAGATAGCGCTCCATGAGAGGTCGTAGTCTCCACCCGATTGGGCGAAGGCGTTAGTCAGCATGAAGGTTGTCAGCGCCAGAATGGCGATAGTGCGTTTCATGTTTTGGTTCTCCTTTCTTTTGTTTGGTAAACCTCTTCAACCTCACCCCAACCTCTCTCTTTGTTCGACCTCTCCCCCGACCCCTCTCCTGCGAGGAGAGGGGAGCCTTACTCCATCTCCCCCTTCCTTCGTAGGGAAGGGGGTCGGGGGGATAGGTCGAACTCACTGCCTCACCGGTTTGGCAGGCGTCACCTCGCGCTCCGGCATAGGGTGATAATGGATGCCCAACTCCTTCGGCTGTCCATACAGTTCAGGGTGTAGATACTTGCCCCGATGCTCGGCGGGCTTGGGCTGTTCGGTTTGATAGCCGTATTCCTGCACCCAGCGGTCGTTGCGGATGGCTTCTACACGCCAGAACACTTTCTTTCCGGGCGCACCTCCTGCAATCTTGAATCGGTTGCCCTGCACCTCTACCGCCACATGCAGATTGGGCATAGGCGCACCCACTGGCGTTAATGTGATGGTCGGATCGCGGTTGATGCTCTCAAAGTAATCGGGCAGTTGCACCCATGCTTCGCCGCGTGCGTCCAGCACCACCGTCCCCCGATAGATGTTGTAGGGTTCAGGACCTTCCGCGCTGTAGTGGTTCAGGTAAGCGTTTTCGGGGTTGAGTGGGTGGTCTATCTGGAACGATTTGGTGCCGGTGGCAGCGAAACGTCCATTAGAATAGACACCGTAGCCGGTGGGGCTGTCGCTTCTCCCGTAGATGCCGTAAGTGGTGCCGCTGGTCGCCGATGCCCATCCGTACACGCCGGTACCAGAAGTGCTGTAGTTCTTGCCAAACACGCCGTAGGTCGTGCCAGTGATGGCGTTTGCATAGCCAGCCACACCCGTACCAGCAGTACTGTAGGTTACCGCTAGCGCGCCGTAGGATTCTCCGCTTTGACCATGCGAACCCGCGACACCAAGCAGCCCTACGCCCTCAGGGCTGCTGCTCATTCCATACACACCGTAGGTTCTGCCGCTGCCAGCGTGAGCGTGCCCAAACACGCCTATGCCAGAGGAGCTTTCACTTAATCCCCAAACACCAACCGCATCCCCACTGGTAGCTGTCGCCCAACCGGCAACACCTGTGCCGGATGTGCTGTCGCTGCGCCCGTAGACTCCGTAGTTCACGCCACTGGCAGCGGTGACCCTTCCCGCGACGCCGGTACCATCGGTGCTGTTACTCTGTCCATAGACACCATAACTGCGCCCGCTAGCGGTGTCGGCAATGCCGTACACACCGTAGCCCCCTGTGCTGCTGGTGGTGCGACCATAGACGCCATATGCCTCGCCACTGGCAGCACTGGCAATGCCCCGCACGCCGAGCGCAGGAGATTCACCTTGCACCCCGCATCCCTGCGGGCTGACGGCTTCAAACAGCCCTCCGTACGTCCATCCGGTAGTCGCGCTCGCCCAGCCACGAACCCCTTTGCCATGATCGCTGCTGGTTTGACCGTAGACGCCCGCATTATCGCCCGTCGTATGGGTAGCCAACCCCATCACGCCGCGCCCGGACGGGGCGTCCGCCTGTCCCATTACACCAGAGCTGGCAGGCACTGCTCCCCGGTTGATGACCACAGCAACTCCAGCTGAACTGCCCTCTACATGTAGTGGGTACCACGGGTAGGGAACACCGATGCCCACCATGCCCCGGTTGTAGAAGATGTCGTTGCCAAGCGACTCCCAGAAGGCATCGCGCAAGTCTTCAGCTGGTGACCACTCACTGCCGTTCCACTTCAGCATCTGCCCCGCCGACGGAGCAACGGTTGCCACCGGACGTCCCTGAACGCCCACCACCACGGGGTTGGGATAGGTGCCGCTTAGGTCACCGCCAGCGGAACCGCCTGGCGGGAAACTGCTGGGCACACCAGTAATCCCGCTCCAGGGTACACTCTGCGCCGAGAGAGCGTCCAGCGAAAAGATACTGTACGGCGCGAAGTTCACCTTTACCCGGGGCGACAGTATTGTATAATTGCCAGTGCTGTTCCCGGGGCGTACGCCAATCTCCAGATAACGGTCATGACCGTTCCACACCGCGCCGAAATTCAGCGATACCGTGAATAAACCATTGACTACCTTGAGGTCATCCACGGTGACAGTGCCGATGGGGCGCGCGATACCTGACGGAACCTCATAGAGTTGGAACAGGAAATCGTAGCTTCCGTCTGCGGGAACGCCTCTCTCTTTCAGCATCCCCTGATAGGTAAACGGCTGTGCGAGCAGAGGCTGGCAGCACATCCCGATGAGGAGTGTTGTCGCCACTGCTCGACAAAGAAGGTTGAGCAGTTTCATGGCGATTACTCCTTTCACAATAGTGTGGATAGCAAAGAAGGCTGAGGCGCAAAAAGACAATAGCGGGGAAGCGGCTTTTGTCCTTTTTCGCGAAAGCCTTCAATGCCCGCTTGTAATTGTTATTATGTATAGCATAACGGAATAGAACTGTCAAGCGGGCGCGCTCACGTGAAGCAGGTAAACCTCTCACGTAGAGGGAATTTTTCTTAAACCACCTGCAGGAGGTTAGGCGATATGCCGGTCAGCACAGCAGATGTTCTGGCTATCCATGGGGGCACGCCGGTGCGGTCGCGTCCGTGGCCTCAGTGGCCCATTTTTGACGAAACGGAAGAGCACGCCATACTGGATGTGCTACGCAGCGGCAAGTGGTGGTCGGTAGAGGGCACAAAAGTACGCGAGTTTGAAGAGGCGTTTGCTCGCTTCCATGATGCGCAGTTCGCGGTGTGTGTGACGAACGGGACCGCCGCGCTGGAGGTAGCTCTTCGAGCAGCGCACATTGGTTGTGGAGATGAGGTCATTGTGCCTCCCTACACCTTCATTGCCACAGCAACCGCCGTGCTGGCGGTAGGCGCAACCCCCGTGTTCGTGGATGTAGAGGAGGAGAGCCTGAACATAGACCCCGCAAAGGTTGAAGAAGCCATTACCCCGCGCACCCGTGCCGTCATTCCGGTGCACATTGCCGGTTGCCCCGCCGATATGGACGGCGTGCTGGAGGTTGCCCGCAAGCACAACCTGCTGGTTATCGAGGACGCCGCGCAGGCACACGCTGCCGAGTGGAAAGGTACCAAAGTGGGCGCAATCGGCGATATGGGCTGTTTCAGCTTTCAGGCAAGCAAGAACCTGAACGCGGGAGAGGGCGGCGCGGTCATCACCAATGACCCGCACTGGGCTGACCAGATATGGTCGGTGCATAACGTTGGGCGAGTGCGCGGTGGACGCTGGTACGAGCATCACGTGCTGGGTGGCAATTTCCGCATGACCGAGTTTCAGGCGGCGATACTGTTGTGCCAGCTGCGACGCCTGCCAGAACAGACCGAGAGACGCACCCGCAACGCGCAGAGGCTTACCGAGCTACTCAGCCAGATTCCGGGCATCCGTCCTCCGCGTCCTGACCCGCGCGTGACGCGCCATGCCTATCATCTATATATCTTTCGGTACAACAAAGAAGCCTTTGGCGGAAGACCTCGCGAAGAGTTCCTGCGAGCGCTGAACGCAGAAGGCGTTCCCTGCAGTGCGGGATACGTGCCGCTTTACAAAGAGCGCGTTTTCGTGAACCGCCCTGCTTCCAATGACCTGTGTCAGCGCAGTATGTTGAAGGACTACTCGAAGGTGTACTGCCCGGTATGTGAGCGCGCCTGCGCGGAAGAGGCAGTGTGGCTGTACCAGAACATGCTGCTTGGCGACGAGGAGGATATGGCAGACATCGCCACCGCCATCGCCAAGGTGCAGCGCGCCTTCACGAAATGACAACTGCTTGCAAGAGCGGTATAATGGTGTGTGGCTGACAAGGCAAGTGGCTGGAAGGCGAGGCTCCTGCTGAGCCGTCTGGTTGTGGTCGCGACAGAGCGCGACCCCCCAGCACAATTATGTGGAGGGCGAGGCTCCGTCCGGCCGTTGCGATGCATACGCTTGGGGCTCACTGGGAAGTTCGCCCTCCAGAGTGACGAAGCGAAGAATCTCGTTGTATCATCACGCTGAGGTGCTTCGCTAACGCTCAGCATGACAAGGCAGGCTGAAACGTCTTTTCGGCTCAGAATAGGCACATCCCAAAATCGAAGAGAGGCAAACACTACAAAAGCGTGAACACACAGCACGAAGAAGCGATGAACGGTTTACATACCCTGACCATCCATGAAGCATACGACCTGCTGCGCAAGCGTGAAATCAGCAGCCGCGAACTCACGCAGGCGGTACTGGAGCGCATCGAGGCGGTGGAACCGCGAGTACGCGCCTACATCACGTTGACGCCAGACCTGACGATGCAACAGGCGGAGGAGGCGGACAGTCTGCTACAGGCAGGCGACGGCGCAGATGTTCTGACCGGCATTCCCATCGCCCTGAAAGACAACCTGTGCACGCGCGGTGTGTTGACTACCTGCGCTTCGAAGATACTGCAGAACTTCGTGCCGCCGTTCGATGCGCACGTGGTGGAACAGCTGCGCCGGCGCTATGCGGTGTTTACCGGAAAGACCAACATGGACGAGTTCGCAATGGGCTCCTCCACCGAGAACTCGGCTTTCTTCGTCACCCGCAACCCGTGGAATCTGGACTGTGTTCCGGGAGGCAGCAGTGGCGGCTCGGCGGCGGCGGTGGCGGCGGATATGTGCATAGCCGCTTTAGGCTCGGATACGGGCGGTTCCATTCGCCAGCCTGCTGCGCTATGTGGCGTGGTGGGGATGAAACCGACTTACGGGCGGGTCAGCCGGTACGGTCTGGTGGCTTACGCCTCCTCGCTTGACCAGATTGGTCCTATCACCAAAGATGTCACCGACTGCGCCATCCTGCTGAACGCCATCTGCGGCAAAGACCGTCGTGACTCCACCAGCGTGGACGTGCCTGTGCCTGACTTCACCGCCGCGCTGGTGTCGGATGTGAAAGGTTTGCGCATCGGTGTGCCCAAAGAGTTCTTCGCGCAGGGCGTCGCGCCGGAGGTGGCAGAGGCAGTATATCAGGCGGTCCGCTTGCTGGAGAACCTTGGCGCTACGGCGGAGGAGACCTCCCTACCCTACATCGAGTACGGTTTGGCGTGTTACTACATCCTCGCGCCGGCGGAGGCAAGCTCTAACCTCGCTCGCTACGACGGTGTGAAGTACGGCTGGCGCACCCAGGAGCTGGCAGGACACATTGGCATGGTAGAAAAGACACGCGGCGAAGGTTTCGGTGCGGAGGTAAAACAGCGCATCATGATAGGAACCTACGCGCTCTCCGCCGGTTACTACGACGCCTACTACCTGAAGGCGCAACAGGTGCGTACGCTCATCCGCCGTGACTTCGACCGCGCGTTCGAGCAATATGATGTGCTCATCACGCCCACCTCGCCGACGGTGGCGTTCCGTATCGGCGAGAAGGCAGACGACCCGCTGGCGATGAAGCTGGCGGATGTGTGTACCATTCCGGTAAACATTGCAGGACTTCCTGCCCTGGCGATGCCATGCGGATTCCATGACGGGCTTCCCATCGGTTTGCAAATTATCGGCAAGCCGTGGGACGAAGAGACCGTCCTGCGCGTCGCCTATACCTTCGAGCAGGCAACCGACTGGCATCGGCACAGGCCGGTGCTGTAAAGGGCAATGACCATGATTCTACGTGCCTGGCTGGAGAGATGGCAACAGTGGCGAGCACGCCGGCTGCGGCACGGGCGCACGCAAGCGCTGTGGCGTCAGGCACGAGAACGCGCCGCCAAAATCTTGCGCGCCTACCGTTCCTTGCCTCAGCATGGCAGGGAGTGCCTGCGCGAACTGCCCGACCGCCTGCAGCGTCTGCAGGCGGGTATCTACGAACACCTGCTGCAGCAGGACCGCATTCTGATTCACGTGCCGCCCGACAGGTGGCTTCAACGATTATGGTACACCGCGCTGGCATGGTGGTATGAACATCGCGGCGAAATCGAGCTGGCGATTACATATCGGCTGACGCTAAAGCAGCTGGAGGAGGCACGCCGCCAGCGTAACTGCGCCCTGTTGCAGGCACGGCAGATAGAAGCGCAGGTGCATCAGTGGCTGGTGGCGCTGGATGTGCTGCACGATAGGGTGCTGCTGCTGCATTCTCATCCGCAAGCTACTCCCGAACCTCCCGAAGGTCTGCTGGAGACCCTGCAGGAGCTACAACAAGAAATAGGATACTACCAGCGGAGCATCGAGGAGGTGGAGGAGTGGTTAGATAACCGCCAGAGGTGAGGTGATAGCAATGACCCTGCGTGAGTTCACCAACGCCACCCGCAAACAGGTTCTGGAAGCGCTACAGCACAAGCAGGCACCGCCCATCGGGCACTTTGACCGCAAGAGGTTTGAGGATGCGGTGCAGATGCGCGAAGTGCAGATGGGCGGCACGCGCTACACTCCGCACAGCGTGGTGCTGGAGTTCGTCTTTTTGCATGACAACCCGGGCGCGCCGTTGATTTTGTGCGTAGAGGTGGATACGCCTGAGCCGGTAGTCTTCATGCCCGTGCCCGAATGGGTGCAGGAAGATGTGTGGCAGGGCGAGGTGAAAGGCACTTTCCGGTTGCGCTCGGAAGCGGAGCGGTTGATTGAGGCGTTCCGGCATCACGTGTTAGAGGAGGAGAACCCGCACTATTTCGAGCAGCGCCCTGCCCCGAGGAGAGAATAGCCTTCGATGCGAAGTTTCGATACTACTGCTGGTCTATTGTGGTCACGACAGAGCGTGACCCTCCACAGGATGACGTTTGGAGGGACGCGCTCCGTCGCGTCCTTAAATGTTCATACAAAGAGATAAGGGGAAACAGAGAGGAATACCATGCCAACCATCGGTTACGATTATCGTGCTGTCACCGTTAACGGAAAACGCACACTGCTCTTGAGCGGAGCGATACACTATCCGCGAAGCACCCCCGGGATGTGGCGTTCCCTGATGGAACACAGCAAAGAGGCGGGGTTGAATGCCATCGAGACCTACGTCTTCTGGAATCTACATGAGCGACGCCGCGGAGTGTACGACTTCTCTGACAGGCTGGATATCCGTCGCTTTCTGGATATAGCGCACGAACTGGGACTGTACGTTATCCTGCGCATCGGTCCTTACATCTGCGCGGAAACCAACTACGGCGGTTTACCCGCCTGGCTGCGCGATGTGCCCGGCATCCAGATGCGCACCGATAACGAACCGTTCCTGCGGGAGATGGAGGGATGGGTACGCCTGTTCTGCGACTATGTGCGCCCCTACTTTGCCCCCCACGGAGGCCCGATTATCCTCGCGCAGATTGAAAACGAGTATGGCAACATCGCATGGCGCTATGGCGAGGAGGGCGAACGATACCTGAAGCTCATTGCTGAGATGGCGGAATCCCTGCAGGTCGGCGTGCCGTGGGTGATGTGCAAGGGTAGCGCGCCGGGCATCATCGAGACCATCAACGCTTTTTACGCCCATCCCCTGCTGGACGAATACTTCGCCCGGTATCCCGATAAGCCCGCGCTGTGGACGGAACACTGGCCTGGCTGGTACGACATGTGGGGCTATCCACACAACCGGCGCACCCCCGAAAACATAGCGTATGCGGCGGCGCGTTTCTTCGCTGCGGGCGGCACAGGCATGAACTACTACATGTGGCACGGTGGTACGAACTTTGACCGCGACGGCTCGTTCCTGCAGACCACCAGCTATGACTATGATGCCCCGCTGGACGAATTCGGCTTGCCCACCACCAAGATGTACCATCTGGCGTACCTGCACCGAATCCTGCAGGATTATGCCCCCGTGCTGGTGGAGAGCGAACGAGCACAACCCGAACAGTTGCCGGAGAATGCACTGGCGTACGCCTATCAGCGTGACGGGCGGTCGCTGGTTTTCCTGTGCAACGATGACACCCAAAAAGCGGTGTCGGTCTCTTATGGTGGGCGTCGCTACCAGCTGCCCCCACAATCGGTAACCATCATCGGCGATGGGCAACCGCTCATGAACACCGCACAGGTAGAACCGCGATACGTGGTGGAGCGACGTTTTGAAGCCTGTGACCCGAAGCTGACTCCCTTCCAGTGGTGGGTAGAACCGCTCCCCAACGGCGAGCCGACGCCCCTCCATCCGCCGGTGCTCTCCGACAAGCCGGTGGAGCAGCTGCGGTTCACCCATGATGAGACCGACTACTGCTGGTACGTTGCCAAGTTGATGGTGCTGCCGCATCAGGAGGGTTCCGGCGTGCTGGAGCTGCAGGGAGTGGCGGACGTGGTACATCTCTTCCTTGACGGGCAGTTTGTTGCCACCACGCCTGCGCCCTTACCTGAGAACCGCAATCTGGACGACCCGGAGAGCTTCACCCAGCGGTTCGAACTCACTCTGAGCGCGGGCGAACACACGCTGGCGATACTCTGCTGCGCGCTGGGACTGGTCAAAGGGGACTGGATGCTGGGCGAACGCAACATGGTGGACGAGCGCAAGGGCTTCTGGGGCAAGCTGCTATGGCGCGGCGAGCCACTGGAAGCGCCCTGGCGCATCGAAGCAGGGCTGAAAGGCGAGCATTATCGCGTTTTCGCCGAAGGCAGTGCGCTGGTGCGCTGGGAAAGCAGTCTCGAGGTAGCGCGAGGCAAACCGCTCTGCTGGTGGAAAACTACTTTCGAGCGTCCAAAGAGCAGTACCCCCCTCGCCTTAGACCTGACCGGCATGACCAAAGGCATGGCGTGGTTGAACGGGCGGTGTATCGGGCGGTACTGGCTGATCCCGGGCACCGGCAAGCCAGAGGAGTGGCTATTGCAGGCTGTGTACCAGGAGGGCGAAGGCTTGCCCACCCAGCGCTACTACCACCTGCCCACCGACTGGCTGCGCGAACAGAACGTGCTGGTGCTTTTTGAGGAGGTCGGTGGTGACCCGACACAAGTGAGGCTATGTATGAGGGTGTGAACCGCAGACCACACGAGAGGCGGACTCCCGACGAGCCGAATACTGCTGGAGGGTCGTGCTTTGTCACAACCGTTGAGAGGAGGGACATCCGATGAACCTTTTCGCTACTTCCGTTAGCCGATTGGGGTCGCGATTCACGCTGGTGCTGGACCCTTATGCAAAGCATGTGCTGCACTCCGCGCTTGGGCGGTGGATAGACCTGCCTATAGACCTCACCATCGGTGTGGAAACCGAAGGCGGCGAGGTCGTTGCCCTGCCCTTTACGAAACAGGCGGGCACATTTGACGCCGTAGAACAAGAACTGCGTCTGTGCGGGGTACTCTACACCGCCCATTCGGTGAAGCATGGATTACGCTTGGAGGTAGAGATTACAGCACCGTTCTATCCGCACGATGCAAAGGTCTCTACGGCTCCCCTGCTCTACTTCACGCTGAAAGTACAATCTCAGCCTCGCTTGTTCTGGACAGTCTGCCAGAACCCTGTTCAGCGGGGCAAGCTGGTGGTACGCCTGGAGCGTGAGGGCGCAAAAGTTGCCCCTTCGGGAGATGTGCTGGCGATAGAGTACCCTGTATCCCATGTGGCTGATGAACGGTTCGCCATCACAGACTTCATCGTCGGCGATACTCCGCCAGTTGCGCAGGAGCGCATCATCCCCCTGACCGAAGGGATAGCGTTAGAGAACAATGGATTGACACTGCCTTTTGACTTCACGCAGGGTCCAGAGACCACCTTGCGCTTCGCCTGGTGCGCGTACGTGAACGCGCCCGTGCTGGAGGTCTTTGGCAAGCCGATGCGATTCCTGTACACGCGCCATTTCGCGAACGTGGAAGAGGTGGCTCACTTCGCGCGTGAGGAGGCGGATACCCTCCTGCGCAAGACGGCGTTCGTAGAAAGCCTGCTGGATGAAGCCAGCCTGAGCAAATCGCAACTGGACCTCATTCGCTTCTCGTTCCAGAACTTTCTGCTGGATAGCTGGTGGGTAGTAGATGAACAGGGCAATGAGTGGTTCAGCATATGGGAAGGCTCCTGCTACTTCCACAGCACGGTAGACGTGGAGTATAACAACGGGCTGGTGTACTTCGCCTTCTGGCTGCCTCTGCTGGAGAAGCTGCTGGACGAGTGGGCACGGTTCGAGATGCAGGACGAGGTAGGCAGCTATCTCGCGCACGACATGGGCACCCACGCAAGGGTAGGTTCGCAGGCGTATCCTCATCCGATGCAGGTGGAAGAGAACGCGAACTACCTGCTCATGCTCCACGCCTACTGGCGCTGGACGGGCAACCTCGCTCCTGCGCAACGGCATCACGCACTGTGCAAACGGTTGGTGGACTATTTCGAGCGCAGTGACACTACAGGCAACGGCTTCCCCAACAAGGGTGTGGCGAACACCATCGACGACGCCTCCGCCGCCGTGCAGTACGCCCGCGAGCAGGTATATCTGGCGGTGAAAACGCTCTGCGCCTGTCACGCTGCGGCGCAAATCGCGCAGGCTCTGGGAGACGGTGAGTGGCAAATGCAGTGCGAGCGTATTGTCAAGCGTATTCGGGAAACGCTCGACGCGCAGGCATGGCTGGGCGACCACTATGCAGTATGCCTGGAGCGTACTGCCGAAGGCTTAACTGACCCATGGACCGGCGAGCCGCTGCACGGCGAGCTGAGCGGGTGGGACGCTTACTCTATCTATACCTCCAACGGCTTGCTGTACCTGCTGATGAGCGGGCACACACCACCTGTAGACCTTTCGCGCATCAGGCAAGACATCGCAAACGCCTACCGGCATGCGTTGACCGAATACGGCTGTACACACACCAGCGCGGACAAGAGCAACGTGTGGCTGTCGCAGAACCTGTGGCGCGACTACATCGCTGCCTATCTGGACGCAGGACTGCCCGACAACTCGTCGCGCTATATGGCGATGGAGCAGCTCATGAACACCGCCGGGCTGAACAAGGGGTTCATCGACACCTACTTCACCAACAACCTGTGCTTCTACCCGCGCGGGATTACCTCCATCGGCTACCTGTTCGCGCTATGCGGGCTACAGATAGACCGCGTGCAGGGTGCAGTACGTTTGCGACGCAACGCCCCCTACCCTTGTCGAGTGCCGTTGTTACCCCTTGCCGATTGGGAGAAGGGCGAAGTGCCGTACGCGGTGTACAACCTGACGGATGCCGGCATCGTGGGCACGCTGGAGGGCGAACACCTGCTGAGCGACCTGCGCGTGGAGTGGTACTGAGGCTAACGACACATGAGGCGGGATGTCCGCTAATTTGTGTGAGGGGGTAAGAAGGGCGTGAAGCCTTTTCGTCTGATAACCGTCGTGTTGGGGGTGATGTGTTTGTTTGCACCTGCATCTGCACCGCAGGAAGTGCGCTACGAAGTGGCGTCGTGGCAAGAGGAGGGGCGAGGCAACCACCGTGCTATCGTGGAGGTATCTGAACCTGCAGACGCGGTGCGCGTGCGCATCCCGTGGCGACGACGTGACCCCTTTCCCGAACGCAAGGCGATACTGGTGTTCGACTCTGCTACCGGTAAAGGGATAGCCAACGTCGTGCCTGTCACCGTGACGCAGGAGTACGGCGAGATTATCTTCCAGCCTGCCACCGTGCCGGGCAGGTACGAGGTGTACTACCTGCCCTACGACCCACCGCACTGGGTGTGGGACATGTGGGGCGAATCTGCCAAGGGCAAATACTTCGCACCGAAGCTTACCGCCGAGCCGGAGTGGCTGCGCAAACACCATCTTACCCCGGAGGAACTATCCAGCGGAGCGTGGCGCTCGCTGCCCGGAGCAAACGTGCTGGCGATACAGGCACGTACCGAGTGGGACCGCTTCGACCCAATGGAGATTATCGCCACGCGGGAGGAGGTACAAAACCTGCTGGCGAGATACCCTGCACGCAGCTATCTCACCTTCCCGGAAGACCGCCGCTACCCCATCCGCATGTTTGATCACCTGCCCTACCGCTGGGTAGAGCGCGGCGCAACGCAGGAGTTCGTCGGACAGGCGCAACCGGGCGAGTTCTATCCATTTCAGATTGGCATCTACGCCGCCCGTCAGCCCGTACGTCAGCTAAAGGTCACCGTCAGCGACCTGCACGGTGAGGGGGGCAGGCACATTCCCGCTTCCGCCGTTCGCGTGTTCAACCTGCAGGGTACCGACTGGCTGGGGCGCCGTATACAGCGGGATTTCAGCCTCACCACCGGCAGGGTACGCGCTCTCTGGGTCGGCGTGCAGGTTCCCCGGGACGCTTCCGGCACGTACACGGGCACGCTCCGCCTGAAACCACAGGGTCTGGAAGAGACCGTTATCACCGTGCGCCTGAAGGTATCGGGCGACGTGCTGGAGGACGCAGGAGATAGCGACAACTGGCGGCTTTCTCGTCTGCGCTGGCTGGATTCCACCATCGGCCTGGAGGAAACGGCTGTGCCGCCCTACACGCCGGTGAAGGTGTCGGGCAAACGCGCAGAGATTTTGGGACGCACCGTCCGTCTGGGACAGCTGGGCTTCCCCGAAAGCATCACCAGCAACGGACGGGAGATACTGGCGTCACCGCTGAGCCTGGTAGTGGAGACAAGCGCGGGCAAAGCGCGCTGGTCCTCGGTGCGCCAGCGCCGTGTGAAGCATAACGAGGCGTTGATAGAGTGGCAATCCACCGCTGAGAACGACTTGCTGAGCCAGCGTGTGCAGACACGTCTGGAGTTCGATGGGTGCATGTTGTTCACCGTGACACTGCGAGCAAAGCGAGATGTGACCCTGCGTGACGTGTGGCTAGAAGTGCCCTTCCGCCACGAGGTGGCGACCTATATGATGGGTATGGCACGACGTGGAGGCAAACGCCCCTCCAGCTGGGAATGGAAGTGGCATCCCCGACGCAGTAACAACCTGGTGTGGGTAGGCGATGTGGACGCGGGAATGCAGGTGAAGCTGGAAGTGAACCGCGAGATATGGGGCATTCCCGTTCCCCCCATTCCAGCGGAGGGCGCGTCCGCTCAGGCGCAGGAGCAGTGGCTCATTTCCAACTATCTGCCCGCTTCGTGGTACAACGAGGGCAAGGGCGGATGCACCTTCAACGAAACCGCAGAAGCCTTCATGATGCGGGCATATTCAGGGCAACGGCAGATGAAAGTGGGCGAAGAGATGCAGTTCCTCTTCCGTCTGCTCATCACCCCCTTCAAGCCGCTGGACCGCAACCGCTGGGACATGCGTATCCCCCTGTGGGTTGGCGGTAACATCGCGCATATCCACCACGCACACGAACCGTATAACCCTTTCATCAACTACCCGATGCTGCGCTGGCGGGAGCTGGCGGAAAGCGTGCGCACCCTGAGAGAAAATCCGCCCCTGCGTCATAAGGGGAGCCTGCACTACCCCGCCGAAGGTAACATCGACCTGTCGCAGGGCACATTGCACCTGCGCGTGCGTGTGAACTTTGACCCCAAAGCGGGCAAGGCGGGCGATCCACAGTTTAACCAAAGCCTTTTCAGTCTGTTGCTTGCCAACGGTGAAAGCATCGGCTTCTACTGGAATATCGACGACAGAGGCATGAGGGCATACCTGCACCAGCCCGCCCGTGTCGACAACCCCTACCCCGTGCTCATCGGCAGCCACCAACCGCAGTGGCGACAGGACGAGATACACACGCTGACACTTTCGTGGGGCAAACGGTTTGCCATCTATGTGGACGGCGAGCTTGCGGCAGAGTCACCGCATCAGGGCACGCTACAAGCATCCTTGCAAGGTGCGCTGATGCGGCTGGAGGGACAGGGGTTCGCCATACAAGCCATCAAGGTCAGCCGTCGCGAGTTCTCCGAAGGAGCACCTGTGGAGTTCACTCCCGACGGCGACACCCTTCTGCTGGATACCTTCACGGATGTGCGCAACGGACACACTCGCCCGCAACGTATCGCAAAAGGCGAGGGTGGTTTCCTGAACGACAAATACAACTTGCGACGAATCGGAGACGCTGTAGAGCTGGTCTTCAGCGGCGAGCCGATGCCTGTCGGCGTGAACATCTATTACACTGTGCGCGAGTTGACCAACCACGCGCCCGAGCTGTGGGCACTGCGCAGTCTGGGCGACGAAGTGCTGGTCACCGATGTGGACATTTACAACGCCCCCGAACAGAGCCTGCGTGTCCAGCAGGAGAAAGACCTGCCCGGAGGGCATCCCTGGCTGAAAGAGCATCTGGTCAGCGGATACTCACCCGCGTGGCTACAATACCTCGGTAGTGGAGAGATCGACGCAGCCATTGCGACACAGGGGCTATCGCGCTGGCACAATTTCTATCTGGAAGGGCTGCGATTCCTGATAGAGCGCACCGGCATCGACGGGCTGTACCTGGACGGCATCGGCTATGACCGCGAGATTATGAAGCGCGTGCGCCGCGTGATGAAGAAGGCAAACCCCAACAGTCGAATCGACTTCCACTCGGGTGACAACTGGTCTCCGCCCTGGTTGTCCGAGCCACCGCTAAGCAGTCCCGCTAACGAATACATGGAGCACTTCCCCTATCTGGACACGCTGTGGCTCGGTGAGCTGTACGACTACAACCTGCCCCCAGACTACTGGCTGGTGGAGATTTCGGGTATTCCGTTCGGGCTAATGGGAGATATGCTACAGGACGGCGGTAACCCTTATCGAGGCATGATTTACGGCATGACGGGGCGCGAGCGCCACCCATCCGCAGCACACATCTGGCAGCTGTGGGATGACTTCGGCATTCAAGATGCGGAGATGCTCGGCTACTGGCGCAAAGAGTGCCCTGTGCGCACCGACCACCCTGACGTGCTGGTCACCGTTTACCGCAAGAAGGGTAAGTCGCTTCTTGCGCTGGCGAGCTGGGCAAAAGAAGATGTGCAGGTGCATCTGCAGATAGACTGGCGGGCATTGGGAATCCGTCCGGATCGCTGTCGCATCACCGCGCCGGCGGTGTTACATGTGCAGTCCCCCACCCGTTTCTCCCCCGACCAGCCGATACCCGTGCCTGCGGGAAAGGGGTGGCTGTTGGTGCTGGATGAGGACCTGGGGACATCTCCCCTCAGTTCGTCTGCTGGTCTCGTTCGCGAGGACGGGGACAGCCGATGATACAGATAGTGAGGCAAGCGGACGATTCGCAAAGTGAGCAATCCCGTCCTTCCACTGGCAGAGAGGCTTCGCTTGCGTTCAGCATGACATTGATGGCACACTGGAAGGAAACCACCCCCCGCCCGCGAATCGTATGGGCGAGGTGATGACGATGTTCAGGGACGAAGACAGACGAAGGGTTATGCAAGAAATAAAACAGGTTAAAGCGGACGTTGGAGACCAGAAGCCAAATGAAGCAACAACCTGCTCCTGGGTGATCGAACCCCTGCTACTGGCAGCAGGGTACCGGCGCACCGAATGGGTGAAGGAAAGCACTGACTCCACAGGCAATAAGCCTGATTACACGGTACTGCCATGGACAGAGCACCGCTGGCTGCTGGAGGCGAAAGCGTGGAGCCATACGCTCTCGGAACAGGACGCCAACCAGCTTACCTCTTATGCCAACACGAATAACATCCGCTGGGCAGTGCTGACCAACGGCAAGGCGTGGCAGCTGTACGACGCCAGCATCTTCGGCACGGTTTCTGAAAGGCTCATGGCACAATCTACCGTCGACGAGCCTGACGCATTGGCGGACCTCCTTCTTGCCCTCAGCCCCGAGAGCATCAGGCAGGGTATTACCCTGCGTTTTGCCCGTCGCAGCCGGATGGACAGGGAGATCAAAGCACAGTTTGCGGATGTGGATAGCCCCATTGTGCTGGCGATAGTGGAGAAGCTAAAAGAGAGAACGAAAATAGAATACTCCCCGCAAGAGGTGGTGGAGTACTTACATTCGCTTATTATCGGCGGCATCATCCCATCACCACCTCCACCTCCGCCCGTAGTTGAGGAGAGTCTTGCTCAGCTCTATACTCACGCACGTGACCTGACCTTCTCTAAACCCTGCACACTTATTTTCCCGGATGGGACGGTAATTGAGGAGAAGATCTGGAAAAGGATATTAGCGCGAGCACTCGAAAAATGGGCGGAGCGTTATACCATTCCTGTGCCGTTCTTTCTTGAAAGCTCGAGAAAGTACTACTTGACCAATCACGAACCTGTCCACTCGCATGGTAAAGCGTTCGAGAGCACCTACGAGGTGCGCCTCCCGCAGCAGACCTTCTATGTGAACACCTTTGCCGATGCAGACAGAGTAGTCCGCGAGCTGTACCGACTTGTCAACCATTTCGGCGAAGACCCCGCAACCTATGTCGTGCGTTACCGCCCAGCAGGGAGGCACAAGCAGCCATGACTCTCCATGCCATCGGCAACGCCCATATTGACCCCGTGTGGCTGTGGCGGTGGACGGAAGGACTGGAGACCATCCGCTCCACCTTCGCCAGCGTGCTGGAACGGATGAAGGAGTTTCCTGAGTTCCGTTTCACTGGCAGTTCGGCGGCGTTTTACTGGCTCCTGGAGCAGACCGACCCAGATATGCTCTCGGAGATTCGTCAGCGCGTGCGCGAAGGACGATGGGAACTGGTGGGCGGATGGTGGATTCAGCCCGATTGCAATATCCCCTGCGGGGAGTCCTTTGTCCGACAGGCATTGAACGGGCAACGCTACTTCCAGAAGACCTTCGGTGTAACCGTTACCGTCGGCTACAACCCCGATAGCTTCGGGCACGCGGGCACGCTACCGCAAATACTGCGCAAAGCAGGACTGACACGCTATGTCTTTATGCGCCCAGGGCCGCACGAGAAAAGCCTGCCCGCCAACGTCTTCTGGTGGCAATCGCCTGACGGCTCGCGCGTGCTGGCGGCGCGAATCACCCGCTCCTACGCCACATGGGGCAAAGAGCTGATACAGCATGTGGAAGCCAGTGCAGAAGGCGCGCCCGATTTTCTGGATGACTACATCGTTTTCTACGGTGTGGGCAACCACGGCGGTGGTCCCACCATCCAGAACATCCGTTCTCTACTGGAGATGGCGCAGAATCCCCAGATGCCTGCGGTTCGCCTGAGCACCCTCAGTGCCTTCTTCGAATCTGTGGAGGCACAGGCGGCGGCAGGTGCGCCCGTCCCCGTTGTACCCGAAGAGCTGCAACACCACGCGCGCGGCTGCTACACTGCCCACTCGGAGGTCAAGCGCCAGAATCGTCGCACCGAGCACCTGCTCATGACCGCCGAGCGTGTGGCGTCGATGGCGTGGGCATTGCTGGGACGCGAATACCCGCAAGAGCCGCTTACCGAAGCGTGGCAGAGCGTGCTGTTCAACCAGTTCCATGACATCCTGGCGGGAACAAGCCTGCCCGAAGGCTACGAGGACGCCCGCGACCTGTACGGGCACGCCGCCGCGCTGGGCGGTTATGCTCTGCATACCAGCCTGCAGGCATTGACGCGGCAGATAGACACGCGCGGAGAGGGTACGCCGCTGGTGGTGTTCAACCCGTTGCCGTGGCAGGTGCGAGCTCCGGTGGAGGTAGAACGGGTTTCTGCTCATCTGAGTGACGAATCGGGCATTCCTGTCCCCGCACAGGAGATACAGTCGTCCACCGTGACGAGTCAGCAACGCAGTGTGTTCGTGATAGACCTGCCTCCGATGGGCTATCGTGTGCTGCGGGCGGATGTGCAGGCTGCCCCGTCTACTCCATCGGGTACGCTGCACGCCGAGGTAAACGCCGATGGCGCCGCACTGGAGAACGACTTCTGGCGGCTGGAGGTCAACACCGCAGGTCACCTTGTCCGCCTGTACGACAAACGCCATCGTGTGGAGACACTCTCTGCGCCCGCCAACGTGGGCGTCGTGCTGGACGATCCCAGCGACACCTGGAGCCACAATGTCGCCTCATTCCGCAACGAGACAGGGCGTTTTGATGGGGCGCAACTGGCGATAGAGGAGCTGGGTGACGTGCGCGCCTGCCTGCGCATCGAGACTCGCTGGGGCAACTCGTGGATGATACAGAGGCTCTACCTGTACCGTGAGAGTGAGATTATCGAGTGTCGCGCTATTATTAACTGGCAGGAGCAGTACAGGATGCTCAAAATAGCCTTCCCGTTGCGCCTGCAGGAGCCTCGTGTGACCGCCGAATCGCCCTATGGTTTTACCATGCGCAACCCCAACGGCGAGGAAGAACCCTGCCAGCAGTGGGTAGACCTGTCGGGCTGGACAACAAACGACGAGGGCGAACGTATCCCCTATGGCTTTGCCCTGCTCAACGATAGCAAATACGGCTATGATGCGCTGGGTTCCGAATTGCGCCTGAGCATCCTGCGCAGTCCCGCATACGCGCATCATGACCCGAGCAGGCTGGAGCCTCAGAAGTGTTACCGATACATCGATCAGGGCATCCAAACGGTTACCTGTCGACTGGTTCCTCACGCAGGCGGATGGCAAGAGGCGCACATCGCGCGGCGCGCTTGGGAACTGAACGTACCACCTCTCACCGTGAACGAGTATGTACATGAAGGGAGCCTGCCTCCAACCGCCTCCCTGCTACACGTGGAACCGGAGAGCGTGCTGGTGACCGTGTGCAAGAAGGCAGAGGATGCCGATGCACTGATCGTGCGAGCGTACGAGAGCACAGGCAAGCCCTGTACCGCACGAATCGAGATGCCCCTGATAGGTGTTCGCTGGGAAGCCCCCATTGGCGCGTGCGAAATCAAGACGTGGCGCGTGGTACCGGGCAAACCGCCTGAGATTGCAGAGGTGAACCTTCTCGAAGAAGTGGTGGATGCGTAGTGCGCTCTTCCCCTTCGGAGGGATGCGCTCCGTCGCATCCGAAGCCTGCGGTCATGATGGAGCGTGGTGGTGTACCAACCTGGAGGGCGAGGCTCCTGCCGAGCCGTATAGATGCCATCCTACCACTTCGTTGCGACGAAGAAGGCGCGGTCGGTCGTGGCGTTGGGGGGGCGCAGGGTATAGGCGTGGAAGGGGCGGGCGTAATCGAAACCCGCACGTAGCAGCATTTGCTTGAGTTCATCCAGCGAGTACGCTCTCTGGCGATGCACCTCGGTGAAATGCTGGACGACTTCTCCCTGCTCGTTGCGCAGCCAGAACTCCATCTCCACCGTGCAGATTTTGCTTTCCTCATCGTATCGGCTCTTCCAGCGATAAAGTAGCCGTCGGCGCGAGCCGAGGTTGTCCTGGTCAAACAGCCCTTCGCGCAGGGCGTACTCGGTGTTCACGTCAAACAGAAACGCCCCACCCGATTGCAGATGGGCATACACTCTTTGGAACGTTTCCTGCAGTTTTTCGGGAGAGAGGATATAGTTCAGGCTGTCGAACAGACTGAGCGCGAGGTCAAACCGCTTTGGCAGTTGCAGCTGCGACGCATCCTGTACCTCGTAGCGGATGTCCAACCCTGCCTCCTGCGCTTTGCGCCGGGCTTCCGCAACCATCGGCGCAGAGATGTCCACACCCCACACCTCGTAGCCCATTCTCGCCAGCCGCATCGCCACATTGCCCGTGCCGCAGGCAAGGTCGAGGATACTGTGCACACTCAGACGATAACGGTGTATCAGCTCATGCACATAGCGCACCCAGAAATCATACGGCACGTTGTGCATAAGTTCATCGTAGTATGGAGCAATCAGCGTGAATGCCGCGTCGGTCATGTCAGATACCGAGCAAGTCGAAAAGCTCTTCACAAGCCTCTTGCTTGGCCAACAAGTCCTCAATAGTTATCCAGTTGGTAACGACCGTACGATTGATATCAAGGTCTCTGGTTGCGGTTTCCGTCATCACGCCTTTGTGCATCACCAATATCGTCGTCGCAGTTGGATTCTCCTCCCGAATACGAGCGAGGCTTTTCAGCGCAGCTCCTAACCGTTCCAGTACCCCTGCTGGATCAATCCCTCCTTTCACCTCAACCGCTACCCGTATTTTGTCCCCTCGGTATATTGCAATGTCCGGGTCGTCCCCGAAGATGAATCTTCTGCCGTCAGTCAGCGTAGCTGATGACCAATCAGCAGTGTATTCTTTTACAAGCCCCTTATCGAGCAGTCTTCTCTGAACTAATCCGTTTATCGTCGTCTGAGCTGCATCGCCTTTGGCATTAACCCACGACCCCTGTGCCTGAGCGCCTGCCGCCATACCACGCCAGAGGTCAAACTCCCTCTCGTTGAGAACTGCGTCCGCCTCTATAAGGCGACTGATGATGGTATTCAGATGCGTAGCAATCCGCGCCGAGGTGGCTTGGTCAGGTTGCTTCTCTCCTGCCTCATATGCTCCGACCGATAGTCCAACTCCATTCATCGACTTTTGGGAAACCATCGCAAGCATTCGGTAATATCCAACAGCACGAGGAACATGCGACAGCACACTGGGGTGCGCAAACACTTTAACAGGTTTGATACCATGGTGAATCGTTTTATCCCATGCTCTCTTCGTAATACCAAGTGTTTCCATGTTCCACTCCAAATCTTCTCCCTTTACCTGTTCGATAGCTTCAGCGACTGTCAGCAAGCCCCATAGATGTAGTTTCTGATGGAAGAACTCGCTTTTTGTCAGCTGGTCAAGAAACCATGTTTCGTTGCTCTGTTCTTTTCTCATGTTAGTCTCCAGATAGCGACGCTTTCTCGCACGGGTACTCTGCCATACTTACCCATTTGTTGTGAACTGTTGCCCTTATAACGCGCCACCAGAATCGCTTCCACCTCGAAGCCCGCTTCCTCTGCCATTTCTGAAAGCACAAGGTCCACGGGCAACATCAAACCGTCAAAGCGGACGTTGTCCACCACAAGAGCCACCCTTGCACCTGGCGCAAGCACTCCAGCCCATTCACGAATCGCCTGATGCATGTCCACAAAATACCCCGTCAGCATGTCTGGTATCTTGGGGTTGTTCAGTTCTCGCGTCCTCTGGCGGAGAAGGTTTACCACTTCACGCACCGTAGGATGAGGCGCCTCTTCGTCAGGAGCTACTTTTGCTTCAATATGTGAGCGCAATAAGCTCTGTCGTAGCGCACGCATTTCCTCAAAGTTTTTGACGAAGTGGAAGCAAATCTCCAGCGAGTATGTGCGTGTGTAGTCGTAGCGATTTGCGTAAGGGGGTGAGGTGATAATGGCAGTAGGCTTTTTTTCAAAAGGCACGTTCTCTAAAGAGCGAGTATCACCCAGCATAACGACAGGCTTGGTAGCACTGGGGGTATTTGCTGGAATCAACCATCCCATCTTGCGTATCAGATATAGATCACGCTCGGCTTGTGCCACTTTTTGCGCCAATATTTCATCGGGATCGGCGATCGTTTTGTCACGCCGTAGTCTTAGAAACTGTCCATCTTTGGACGTGAAACTACATGGCTCTAGAATCGCGAAAAACAGAAGCAGAAATACATCTCGCAGGGTCCCTTCCAAGTTGTCGATGGCTCGCTTCCACAGGCGCAGCCTGTGCAACACTTCCTCAGGGAAGGCGACTTTCATGATGGCAACGTCGTCGGCGATTTCCGCGGGTTCTACGCGCGACACCTCTGCCCGCAGGCTCTCGAAAGTCTCTCTCAATTCACCCGGTTCTACGTCTATGAATCGAAGTAAAGTGCGAGCAACGAAGACGGCAACAGGCAGGCGGTCTATACCTATAGAAGGGATACCATGCGCATATGAAGCGAGTAGTGTTGTGCCCATTCCGCAGAAGGGGTCGAATACGTAGTCATTATCCGTTAGCTGGAACCGGTCGAGAAACTCCTCTACAAAGCGGAAAGCGAACGCTTCCTTGTAGCGATAGAGACGGAGTATGGGCACCTCCTTATTGCCGACATAGGACACCCACTTCGCCAGCTGCGTCTCCTCGTGTAGGCGGTTGGTATACTTTGCCTCAAGCCGGCGTGCATCTTCCCCCCACGCTCCAGTGATGTGCGGAGGAGAAGCAAAGCTATCGAACAACTCCATCTGCCTCATCTCGCCCATAGTGTACACAAAATACCACATTCTGTCCAGATTCCAGCGCGGCGACACCCCAGAGGATTTCTCAGGGAGCAGACAGAACACAACAGTATACAGAACGAGAACGAGGAGGCGGAGTATGGCACAAACAGCACAACGCAGACTCCCCGCGGCGACGCCTCAGAAGCTGCCGCGATGGCGTGGCTTTAATCTGCTCAATAAGTTTCATCGCGACTGGAACAACCGACCGTTTAGCGAACAGGACTTCGCGTGGATTGCCGAACTAGGCTTTAACTTTGTGCGCTTGCCGATGGACTACCGGTGCTGGACGGACCCTTCGGACTGGACGAAGCTGCGCGAAGAGGTGCTGAAAGAGATCGACGCGGCAGTGCGATACGGGCAAAAGCACAGGGTGCATGTGTGCATCAACTTCCATCGTGCGCCCGGCTATACGGTCGCCTCGCCGCCGGAGTCGAAGCCGATCTGGACGAACGACGAGGCGTTGAAGGTGTGTTGTCTGCACTGGGTGCACTTCGCCAAACGCTATAAAGGCATCCCCAATAGCCAGGTCAGTTTCAATCTGTTTAACGAGCCCGCGAACGTCTCCCCTGAAACCCACCGCAGGGTGGTGGAGCGCGTGGTAGAAGCCATCCGCGAGCAGGACCCTGACCGCCTCATCATCTGCGACGGACTGAACTGGGCAAGAACGCCCATCGAGGAGCTGGTAGGACTGAAAGTGGCTGGCGCGACACGCGGTTACGACCCCTTCGTCATCTCCCACTACAAGGCGAGCTGGGTACAGGGCTCCGACAAATGGCCTGAACCCACCCACCCCTGGCGTGAGGGCAACACCGTGTGGGACAAGCAGACGATATGGGAGCGCATCTACAAGCCATGGAAGGAGCTGGAGAAGAAAGGCGTCGGCGTGATGATCGGCGAGTTCGGCGCGCATAATCAAACCCCGCACAAGGTGGTTATCGCCTGGCTGCGCGATTTGCTGAGCCTCTGGAAGGAAGCGGGTTGGGGCTGGGCAATGTGGAACTTTTACGGCTCGTTCGGACCGGTGGACAGCGGGCGTGCCGACGTGCGTTACGAGGACTGGCGCGGGCACAAGCTGGACCGCGAGATGCTGGAGCTGCTGCAGTCGATGTAGCCTTTTCGGTCGCGACGGAGCGCGACCCTCCAAAACAACCCGCTGGAGGGTGAGGCTCCTGCCGAACTGCGTGAATGCCCCCTCCTGACCTCCCCCGTGGACGGGGGAGGAACGCCTCCCCGCTCGCGGGGAGGGCCGGGGTGGGGGTTAAATCGGCTCACCAGTAGATTCGCCCTCCGGAACGGCGCAGCTAAACTGGACCCCACGATTGAAAATCATGGGCTATGAAGGGGGCAAAATCCGCCCGTGCAGAAGACTATTCCCCTACACCCAGTGCACGGCGCGTACGCGCGGCGCACGGGCAAGGTATCGTTTCGCCTGTTCCGGCGTCATCTCCGGGTTGCGGAAGGAGATGCCGGTGAGTCTCAGCATCCGGTGGAATGCCTCCTTGTGCGGCTGAATGCCCGCAAACATCTCCTTGCCCGCCCCCAAAGCGGTAACCAGCGTCCAGTCGCTGGTGTGGCTCATCATCGTCCACGCCACTCCATTATAGTTGGATAGCACCTCGCCCAGAATGCCCACCAGGTTCGCATGGGCGCGGTTCAGCGTGGGAGCTGGCTTTCCGCCGGCAACGCCGGCGATAATATCCGCCTCCTCGCGCGTGATTTCAATACCTGTCACTTCGTGGACTGCCTCGCGCACCTTGTCGGGAGCAGGCGTGCCTGCCTTCTTCAGCAGGTCCTGAATGGCGACGTAGGAACCTTTCGCCTGTGCGATTCGCTCCAGGCACTTTGTGCTGTCGCGATACTCCTCGCCCATGCCGTTTAAGCCCGGGTTGGAGTTACCGTGGTCGCTGGTAATCACCAGCAGGGTGTCAGGATGCCTGCGCACGAAGTCTACCGCTACCGCGATGGCGTCATCAAATGCCAGATGGTCCCACAGTAGAGCGGCGGCATCGTTAGAGTGCGCTGCATGGTCTACGCGCCCGCCCTCAATCTGTAGCAGGAAGCCCTTCGGAGAGCGCGAGAGGATTTCCAGTGCGGTACGTGCCATCTCCGCCAGCGTGGGTACCTGCTCCCAGAGCTGGGGAGTGTTCTGATGGTCGATCGTATAGGGCACATGCCCGTTGTAAAACAGCCCGAGCACCTTCTCCGGTCGCTCGCGCCCCCGCACTTGCTCGCGTTTCTCCCAGAGGGTGTAACCCTTGCGCCGGTATTCGGCGATCAGGTCACGCTTATCTGAACGCTGCTCGGGGTCAAAGAATCGCCTTCCACCTCCCATCAGCACATCTACCACGCCCAGATACTGTTCGGCGATAATGTGCTCGTCATCTCGACTGCGGTGCGATGCGGCGAAACCGGCGGGGGTGGCATGGGTAATGGTAGTGGTGGTCACCAGACCGATTTTCTTGCCCGCCTGGCGCATGACGTGCGCGAGTGGGGTGAGCTTTGTGCCATCGGGCAGGACGTTCACCGCCCCGTTGAACACGCGCGAGCCGCTGCCCCATGCACTGCTCGCCGCCGAGGAGTCGGTTACCAGTGAGTCGAGAGAGCTGGTTTCAAACAGTCCCACCACCGCCTCGGGGTCCTGCAAGAGGCGGAACCATTGTGTGCCTTTACCCCGAGCCATATGTGAAAACGGCTCTGCCATCGTCGGCACGCCCATGCTCATGCCGTCGGAGACCATGAAGATGATGTTCTTTGGCGCACGCGACACACGGGGGCGCGCCTGCGCGGACGCCTCACGCAGTAGCAACCCGCCACTAACCAGTGCTGCCGCTCCAGCCTGCAACAGTTCCCGTCGCGAAAGTTCTGAAGGTGTCATGTGCTTCCTCCCCTCTTTCCTGCATATCTTTTGATTGCCCGGCTGCCCTCATTATACCTTCAAGCGATGTTAAGGTTATGTGAACGCGCTTTGATGGTGATTCACACCGGCAAGGCTGGCAGCGAAGACCGACGCCCAGAACATCCTGAACGAATGGGATATGGGCTGGCATCGGGTGACGGTGTACGGCGACTGGCGCAGGCAGGCGATGCAGCTGGCGAGGCTGTACGGCATCACGGTCAACGAGGAGGACAAGCCCGGGTAGTTCGTGCCCCCTTCTCCCTGCGGGAGAAGGGGGACTGTCACTCATGAATGTTCTCACGCATACTCCCACCGCCAGCTTTCACCAGGCGCAATCACCGCCCTGCCCTGCGGGTTCAGCACGGGAACTTCGTCCGCTCCCATGTTGGTTAACTCCGCACTCCTGCCGTCCACGCGCACCTGCACCGGCTGTCCATGCCACACGACACGGAACTGCACACTCCGCCAGTGCGAGGGGATAACGGGCGGCTTGAGGAAGCGGATGCCCTCCGCCGTCAGCTCCAGCTGGCAGAAGCCGTTGACCACCGCCTGCCATGCTCCCCCCAGCGACGCGGCATGAATGCCCAGATTCCAGTGCGGTCCATACGAGGCGAGGTCGATATGTGCAGTGTAGAGGAAGTACTTGTACGCCCAGTCCACCATGCCCACGTCCGCCGCCACCAGCGAGTACGCCATCGGGCTGAGAGAGGAATCGTGCGCGGTGCGAGGCTCGTAGTAGCGCCAGTTCGCCAGTTTGGTTTCGGTATCGTAACGGTCGCGCAACAGGTACAACAGCAGCACCACATCCGCCTGTTTGATGTTCTGCGTCTCCTGATAGGGTCCCAGCGGGCCACCCGGATGCAGGTCGGGATGTGCCAGCCGTTTGCGCGTCTGCTCCACCGGCTCATCGCGCAGCTTGAAGTAACCGTCGAACTGCGGGATCAGCCGTGTTTGCGGGTCGGGGGCGGGCACGTACACCTTTCGCGCAAAGTCCTGCCATCGGGCGACCTCACCGTCCGTCAGCCCCGTTTTTACCTTGAGCGCGTCGCACGCCTCAGGGTATTTTTCCTGCAACAGGCTGAGCACCTCTAACGCCTTCTCCACGCTGAACTGCGCCAGCGCGTTGGTGTAGACGTTGTTGTTCACGCGCTCGTGGTACTCATCGGGACCGAGCACCGAACGGAGCTCATATCGCCCGCGTTCGGCGTTCCAGTGCGCCCGTGAGACGAAGAACCGCGCCACTTCTACCAGAATCTCCGCGCCGCCATCCAGCCAGAAACGCTCATCGCCCGTCGCCTGCACGTACTGCCACACCGCATACACGATGTCGGCGGAGATATGTATCTGTTCGTCGGCGAAGTAGCTGCGTATCGGCTCGCCGGTGAGCGGGTTGGTGAACACGTACAGGTCACACTGCTCGTCGCCGGTCTCCTGGCTTTGCCAGGCGTAGTACGCCCCCTGAAAGCCCAGTCTCTTCGCCTTGCGTTTCGCACCGTCCAGAGTGTGGTAGCGATAGCGCAGGATGTTTCGTGCCACCTGGGGCTGTGTGTAGATAAACAGGGGCAGCACGAATATCTCGCAGTCCCAGAAGATGGAGCCGTAATAGTCCTGACCTTGCAAGCCACGCGCAGGGATGCTAATCCGCTCATCATGGTAAGGCGCGGCGGCAAGCAGGTGAAACACCGCGAAACGGATGCCCATCTGTGCCTTGTCGTCGCCCTCAATCTGCAGGTCCGAACTCTGCCAGAGGTCTTCCCAGCGTTGCTCATGTTCCGCTTTCAACGCCTCGTAGCCCAGCGCGCACACGCTATCCAGCTCGGCGAGGCACAACCGGTACAGGTCGCCTTCGCTGAAACGGCTATCGGTCAATGCGCACCACTTGGTCAGTTCGAACTCCTGTCCCGGCTGCAGGTCAAAGGTGAAAATGGTCTGTACACAGCGGTCGGTAGGGTCGTCACGCTCCACGTTCACTCGTGCGGGCGTACGCACCTCGTGTCTTGCCATCACGCCGATATGGTAGCCGGGCTCGAAGGTCTCCACTTCCAGATAGTCTTCCGCGCCCTCCTGTCGGCGGGTGAACCGTTTGAAGTGGTATGCCCAGCGGTTGTTCACTGCTCCGTCGATGCTGGAACGCAGCTCGATATGCACCGGCTGTTCGGCAAGCAGTCGGTAACGGATAACGCCCACGTGCCGATGCGTCATGCTGAGCAGACGCTCGCTTTCCATGCGCACCACTTTGCCCGATGGGCTTCGCCAGCGGATGTACCGGCGCATCACGCCCTCGCGTGTGTCCAGATCCCGACGGTACTCCAGCAGTTCGCCCATGTTCGCAGGGTCAAAGGGGTCGTGGTCTGCCCAGAACTGGATGAACGTCCAGTCAGGCATGTTGGGGAACTCACGTTCGGTCAGCTTACCACGCGGGGTGTCGTAGATACCGTTGATGTAACACCCCTTGACCCCCGGGATGGTGGGCGGCAGTTCCTCTCCCGCTCCACGCAGTCCCATGTAGCCGTTTGCCAGCGCGAAAACGGTGGCTTTTGCGCTCTCCTCTTCGGGTTTGTACGTTGTTTCGCGGATAATCCAGCCGTCAATAAAGTCGTATTCGTCCATACTCCTCACAGCTCCTCGAGGTTTACCTCGTCCAGGTTCGTCACCACCCAGTCCGCGCCCGCAGCACGCAGCAGGTCGGCGTCGTTGCGTCGTGCTACGCCGATACAGCGCATCCCGCCTGCCTTCGCCGCCTGCACCCCTGCCGGGGCGTCCTCGATAACAATGCATCGTTCAGCCGGAAGGTTCAACAGAGCGACGGCGGTGAGGAATATTTCGGGGTGCGGCTTGCCCTGCGCAAAGTCGCGCCCGCAGACGTTGGCATCGAAGAGGTCGATGAGGCGCGTTTCGGGTGTGACGTAGGGAAGGTGCAGGTGTTGTCTCTCGCAGAAAGGCTGCAAGAATACCCGTTCCAGCATCCGATTGGCGTTCTTAGACGACGAGGCAGCGGCAAGCTTCATCCCCTTCGCCTTTAGCGCAAGGATAAAGCGTAAGCCGTCATCAAAAGCGGTAAACTCCCCGCGCTCTATCAGATACACAATCATCTGCTGCTTGAGGTCGCACAGCTCTTGCGTGCGCCTGCCGTCGGGGTCGGGTATACCGAAGTATTCCAGCAACGCCGACGCCCCCTCGTGTCTGGGTTTGCCCGATACGACCTGCTGGTACACCTCGGCGGTGTAACGCTCCGGCGCGTAGCGGGTGTGGGAAGCGATATCTGCCCAACGACTGCTCATGAGCCTGTGTAGCGTCTCGCCCCACGCGCGTTCATGCGGCGAGTCCACCAGCACGCCGTCGATGTCGAATATCGCTGCCTCCGTCATCTGCTGCGTACCCCGTACTTCTCGGCAGCATCGAAGTATGCCTTCACGCCCTCCGGCGGCAGGTCCCACGTGAGATGGTTGCCCACGCAGAAGAAATAGCCGGGCATATCGCGTCCTACCTCCGCCATCTCACGCACCATCGCCTCTTCCAGACAGAGGTTGCCGTTGGCGGCGCGGTCGCGCTCTACCTGTTCCTGAAACCGCCTCGCCAGCTCCTCTTCCGGCGGTGAGAGGTCTATGCCGATGGGGTCCATCTCACGATAGTCCCAGTGTTCCAGCGGCTGATAGCGTAGCACGTCCTCTACCGACTTGAAGCGATGTCCCCAATCCCAGTGCCATGTGTGATCCCATCCCCAGCGTACGGTCTTGCGCCCTTCCGCGTCCTCGTACACCACACCGTTCGGCGGTCGTGGGAGTGGGGTGTCCTCGGCAGGCAGTGTGTACAGGTCTATGGCATAGCGTTCCACCAGCGCTTTCTGCGCCAGACGCGGATGCTGCCAGGGGTCTATGCCGGTAATATACTCGATAGCATCCGGACAGGAGATGATTTCCCAGTGCGGGATGCGGTCGGTCATCTGCCCGTGAAACGCCTTCAGCGCACGTTCGCGGTTCATGGTATGCTTGTCCTTTACGGGTTACGTTTTCCCACCAAATTATTGTAACCTGTAAACGGGGAATTCGCCAGAGGGGGTATCAGGTTCACCTTCGCCACAGACCACCAGCGCAACAGGAAGAGCGCAGCTACAGGGTTTCTCCGGGGAAAAGCGCCAGGACAAGTTCTCTTGCCTGCGCGATTTGCATTTGCAGCACATCTTGCGAAGGTTCGTAACTTCCGAGGGGAGGGTACCTGTCAGCAAAATAGTATCCTGATACTTCTTCGCACAAGCTGTAGAACCGGTCAAGATCTGGCGCATAGTTGATAGCATAGTCGAGGAGTACCTCCAGATCGTGAATCTTGCGTAGCGCCCAGCCCCGCTCCAAAAGGAAAGCCTTTAGATACTTTTCTAAGGATTGCTGGAGAAAGTACCCGGCTGCCGAAGTATCGCCCGCCTGCAGATTGCGGAAAATGCGGTTCCAATCCCTACGGGCGATGAGTAGCCATTCCTCGATACCACCACCGCTATCGTGCCTCACAGTGATAACCCCTCTTGGAGAATGGTTTCCACAAAAGGATCGTTTGCAGCCTTGCGTGCCGCAAACTCCTCGGGTGTTAACACAATGGGTGATACCGCTATACCATGCCGGAGATCACGTATCAGGCGACGGGCAGTTGCCATGCGGCGAAAAAAGTCCTCCGTTGTCGGGGCGACAACAAGCAGGTCGACGTCACTATCCTCGTTCGCCTCGCCCCGCGCGTAAGAGCCGTAAAGAATCACAATCTGCGCTCCGTACTGCTCTTTCAGTCGTCGGCTGATGGCAGCAAGTCTACTATGAAGGTCTGCCACGCTCCTCACCCCCTTTCTATTCATTTTACCCTCACCTCCATACCACTGGCTACAACCCGCCTTGATTACCTCCTCCAACTGTCTTCGCCCCCTTCTCCGTCTTTGGGCGCAGGGAGGGGAACAGCGCAAGCAACACAATCCACAGGCTCGCCGCCACCGGCATTGCCAGCAACATGCCCCAGATTCCGAACAGCTTCGCTCCCACAATCAGCGCAAAGATACTGGCTATCGGATGTAAGCCCACCGAACCGCCCACAACGCGCGGCACCAGCACCTGGTCGAACAGCGTGTTCACCGCTATCGCCGTGCCCACAACCACCAGCGTATACTGCCAGGAGTGCGCCGACACCGTAAACAACCACAATGCTTGCCCCTCACCCCCGAAAAAGGCAACCAGCCCGGAGGTAATCGCTATCGACAGTGCTCCAATGTACGGAACCAGATACAGCAACCCTGCCAGCGTGCCCAGCACGATGCTGTATCGCACCCCCAGCAGGGTGAAGACAATAGCCATCGTGATGCCGTACAGGATAGCCACCGTCGCCAGCCCCTTCAGATAACCCGTCCACACCACGCCTAAAGCACGCAGCAGCACCAGAACGGAGGAGCGTGAGCCTTCAGGAACCATCTCTATCAACCGCTGGCGAATACGTGGCAGGTCCACCATGGCGAAGAAGGCGATAATCGGGATGAGCACCAGCCACAACAGTTTGCCCACCAGCGAGCTGACGTAGCCCAGCAGATTGCTCATCCAGGTGGTTACCTGCCTGTTAATCTCCTCCGAGTAGCGGTCCAGCAGCTCCTGCGGGTCTTCGGGCAGGTTCAGGCGTTGCAACGTGTCATGGTGGCGTTTGAGAAAAGGTTGCAGCTCCTGCTGGAACCAGTCGTTGGCACCGCGGATGTAGCCCGGCAGGTCTTTGATAAGCCCTTGTAACTGCGCTACTATCAGGGGCACCACATACAGTAATAGCGCCACTACCAGAAGCACGAAGGCGATAAACACCAGCACCGTCGCCATGCGACGTGAATAACCGCGTCCTTCCAGAGCACGCAACTGACCGTCCAGCAATCCGGCGATGGCAAAGGCAATGACGAAGGGTACCAGTACATCCGCCACGTAGTACAGAGCTGCTCCCACCATCAGCAGCACCGCGACCCCTGCCCACGGGCGGATACGCAGTGGTAAGAGAGAGGGTAAATCTGCCTGTGCTTTGGTGAACAGAGCAGTGACATCGCCCGCCCGGGTATCGGGCGGGCGATGGGCTTCCACCGGCTCGCTACGCTTGCGCTTGCTCCGGGGCATGTTCTCCTGCCTCGGCCGCCTCCCCGCCTGCAGCCTTCTGGCGGATGGTCGATGCTACCGTCTCCAGAGCCGGCTTGATGCGGTGCGAGAGCTCGGACACGCTCTCTTTCAGCTTCTCAATCGCCTTCGCCAGCTCCTCGCGGGTCTCCTGGCCCGATTTGGGCGCCAGCAACAGCGCCACTACCGCTCCCACAATCGCGCCGATACCAATCCCAGCCAGCACGCTCAACAAGACGCTGCGTTCCTCATTGTCCGACATGGTTCTCTCCTCCTCTCTGTTCTTCTGATGTCTCCCCAGCAGGGGGTTCCTCCGTGTCTTTTGACCCCTCCGGTGGCGATGGCGTTTCGGTCGGTCGCTCGCCCTTCAGCACCGCGTATCCCTTCCTCAGCGCCTCCATCCACACACGCGGACGCGATATGGGCGAAGCGGCCACCGACTTCACCGCCTGCGCCACCTTCTGAGGGTGGGTAACCGCATCTACGACAGATAAAACGCGCTCGATGCGCTCGATTTTCTCCACGAGGCTCTGTGCTACCTTCAGCAGATGCCGGATAGTCACCAGCGCCTCGCGAGCAGATGGTATCACCTCGTCGCTCAGCGTTGCACCCGCATCCTTTACCGCGGGCATCAGTGCAGTGCGCGTTTCGTTCAGGATGGTATCCGTTGTTTCCAGAACACGCTGAAGCTGGTTAATCGCTGGAGGCAATCCCTGAAGCGCGGGCAGGGCTTGACCGCGCAGCTCCACAACGGTACGTTCGGCTTCAATAACCGTGCGCCGCAGACGAATCACGACGGGTATTAACAACGCCAGCACCACAATCGCCAACACAATCAATATCGCCACACCGAATTGAATCAACCCTTCCATTGCCTTTTACTCCAATCGCTTCGAAATCGTGCCGCCGCCGACCACTACGTCGCCGCGGTAAAACACCGCTGCCTGCCCCGGCGTGACCGCCCGCTGGGGCGACTCAAACTCCACCTCTACACACGTAGACACTTCCGTCGGGAAGATGGTTGCAGGTGCTTCAGGCATATTGTAGCGAATCCGTGCCTGTACTGCAAGAGGCTTCGTCAATCTGTCAAAGGCAATCCAGTTAACAGCCTCCACCAGAAACCGCCGGCAGTAGAGATACTGCTCCGGTCCGACCACCACCACATTGTTCTGCGGGTCAATATCCACCACATACAGCGGCTGCTGGTGCCCGGAAAGCCCCAGCCCGCGTCGCTGCCCGATGGTGAAAAAGGCGATGCCCGGATGCCTGCCCAGCACGTTGCCGTGCACATCGCGTATCTCACCGGGGCGTACTGTGTCGGGCACACGGCTCTGCAGGAAGGCGCGGTAGCCTCCCGCCTCGGCGACGAAGCAAATCTCCTGGCTGTCGGGCTTATCGGCAACAGGCAAGCCCAGCTCCCTCGCCAGCGCGCGCGTTTCGGTCTTGCTGGGCAGAACGCCCAGAGGAAACAGTGTGCGTGCCAGCTGCTCCTGCGTCATCGGAAAAAGCACGTAGGACTGGTCCTTTTCGCGGTTTACCGCCTTCAGCAGGAGCCACCGCCCACTCTTCTCATCGTAGCGGATACGCGCGTAGTGCCCGGTAGCGATGAACTGCGCGCCCAGCTCGTCCGCCTTCTGCAGGAAGGCGTCGAACTTCACATACCGGTTGCACTGCACACAGGGGTTTGGCGTACGCCCGCGCCGGTACTCCTCGATAAAGTCGGCGATAACCGTCTGCGCGAACTGCTGGCGGAAATTGAGCACATAGTGTGGTATGCCCAGCATCTTCGCCACGCGACGGGCATCCACCACCGCCCCCAGCGAGCAGCAACCGCTGTGACGTGGGTCGGTCTGGCTCTCCTGCCAGATTTGCAGGGTGATGCCCACCACCTCATAGCCCTGCTTGACCAGCAGAGCCGCCGCCACCGAACTGTCCACGCCGCCGCTCATCGCCACGGCGACCAGAGGCTTGTTTGCCATTGCTCATCCCTCCACGCCGATTATACCCGTTTTCAGGGGGTGAGCAAGCGCATCATCAGCACCTCGGTGGCAAGCTGTACGTTGGCATTGCCTTCCACCGCGCGGCGTACGTCCAGCACCGTGTCCAGCGCGCGCATCAGCCTCTCCACGCCCATGCCGCTGGCAGCACGGCTCAGCCGCTGTTCGTCGCCCTGATAGACGATACCGCCGGGGTCGCCTCCGCACGCTATCCACAGTGCATCGCGGAACCAGGCGCATAGCGCATCCATCGCCAGCAACAGCGCGCCGCGCGTGGGGTTCTTACTCTTGCCCAAAGTCTCTACAGAGGGTTCGCCTTCCTCCGAGATTTCCACCGTCGCCAGCGAGCGTAACCTCTCTGCGAGAAGCAGTGCGGGAGCGGATGCCTGTGCTTCCGACACGGTGTATGCCAGGTCTGCCAGCGCATCCCACAGTTTCAACGCCTGTGGCTGGCTCGCCAGCGACCACGCCCTGCCGGGGCACCCCTGCGAAATAAGCGCGCACCGACGAGCCAGTTGAGTCTCTATGCCGTGTTGTGTTATCAGCCACTCGCGGATGGTGTCGGTGTTGACGGGATACAACGGCACCCACTGGCAGCGTGAGCGGATGGTCTCGATCACATCTTCCGGCATCGGCGCGAGCAGCAGGAAAACCACGTACGGCGGCGGCTCCTCTACCGTCTTGAGCAAGCTGTTGGCAGCGGCTTCGGTCAATGTATCCGCGCGCGTGAGGATATATACCGTTCGCTTGCCAAAGCTGGGGGCGAAGTTTATCGTGCGCCCGATGACACCCACCTGATGCGCTTTTGCCTCGCGAGGCACGTTGTGTCCATCCCATAGCTGCCAGATAAGCGTTTGCTCGGAATAGGGGACAATCGTATGGATTTCGGGGTGCGTCTCATGCAGTAACCGACGGCAGCTGTCGCACTCCCCACAGGCTTCACCTTCCGGCGTGGGGGTCAGGCAGGTGAGCGCAGCCGCGAAGGCGTGTGCCACGCTGTGCTTGCCCACACCCGCCATGCCGGTGATAAGGTAGGCGTGCGCCACGTCACCCGTAGCCACCGCGCGACGCAATAGATGTAGCGCGGTCTGATGCCCCACAATTTGCGAGAAAAATATCGGTAAAACCATTGCCGTATTAGTACTCCGTCAAGCGTGGCTCTCACGACTGTGGCGAGGCGGTCTCGCCTTGCTGTCATTCTGAGCGAAGCGAAGAATCTCGTTTTATCGTCACATCGAGATGCTTCGCTGACGCTCAGCATGACAGGGGTACGAAACTACTTTGCCATCATCTAAACAATCACGCTTGACAGACTAATATCATACCACCTGGAATCTCTACCTTGCTTCCGATGCCTCTGCATACTGCCGCGCCACCGCCTGTAACCCCAGCCGCACGCCCACGATGCCCAGCAGGCAGGCAATTCCTCCGCCAATCAGCCACGCTTTCTGCCACAGTAACAGCCCGCCCAGCGCGAACAGTCCGCCGTAGATGAGAGACACTCCGCCAAGCCAGCCGAACAACCATTGCCAGCCGATGCGCGAGGGGGGCACTCCCGCTTCCTGCGCGATACTTCCCCACCAGCCGGGTGGACGCACTCGCCGGTAGAACTCCACCAGCTTTTCGCGCGGTTCGGGGCGCGTCAGCAGCGTTGCCGCAACCCACGCCACCTGTGTCAGGCTGACGATAATCAGCAAACGCAGGGGAAAGCCTTGCTTCTCAATCAACCACGTGAAGGGTTCTACCTTCATCCAGCCCAGCACATGCATCACCACGTTGGCAACAAGTGCGGTCACCATCGCGCCCAGTTCGCTCCACGCGCTGACCCGCCACCACAGCCAGCGCAACACCGACACCGTGCCGATGCCCGCGTTCAACCCCGCTAACAACATCCATGCCTTGCTAATCTCTTCCGTAACCAGTGATGCTGCCACTCCCAGCAGGAGGATAACGGTGGTGGCAACCCGTCCCATCAGCACGTAGTGTCCGTCGGGGGCGTTCTTGCGGATGTAGGCGCGATAAAAATCGTTGGTCAGGTAGCTTGCCGCCCAGTTCATCTGCGTGTCCATCGTGCTCATAAACGCCGCCAGCAGCGAAGCGATCATCACTCCCAAAATGCCCGCGGGCAGCAGCCTGCCCATCAGTATCGGATACGCTCCCTCGTCACCGCCCAGCTCCTTGGGTATTGCGCCGGGAAGAAGAAGCAACGATGCCAGCCCAACCAGAATCCACCACCACGGACGCAACACATAGTGCGCGAAGGCGAACCAGAGGAACGCCAATGTGGCGTGCCGCTCGTCGCGAGAGGCGAGGATGCGCTGCGCGATGTAACCCTCTCCGTCGGGACGCCCCACCGACCACCACTGCAACAGCATATATGCGAGAAACGCCAGCCACAGGTCGCGTGTCTGCGGCGACGGGATGAGCGCAAGACGCTCCATTAAACCGCGTTCCCCGATCTGCTGTACCAGCGAGACACTGCCTCCGGCTGCGTTCAGTGCTGCGATGCCGAGCCATATCGCCCCCGTCATCGCCAGGATAAACTGCAAAAAGTCGGTAAGCACCACTCCCCAGAGCCCTGCACTCAGGGTATAGATGAACGTGATGACGACCAGTACGCCGAGGGTTATCGATTCGTTCCACCCGAAGGTGTTGCGCACAATTTTCGCCGCCGCCAGTATCACCCAGCCCATCACGATGGAGTTATGCACCAGAGAGGAGTACAGCACGCGAAAACCGCGCAGAAAGTGCGCCGCTTTGCCGTCATAGCGCAGCTGGATAAACTCCAGGTCGGTGAGCACTCCACTGCGTCGCCACAGAGGAGCGAACAGGAACGTGCCCAGCATATTGGCGAACACGCCGTTCCACCAGAACCAGTTGCCCGCAATGCCCTGTGAGCGCACCAGCCCGGAGACCGCCAGCGGTGTGTCGGCGGCGAAGGTGGTGGCAACCATGCTTGTGCCTGCCAGCCACCAGGGAAGGGTGCGCCCTGCCGCGAAATACTCCGCCATGCTTTTGGACGCTCGTTTGCCTAGCAGTACACCGATGACTATAGCGAGCACCAGATACGCTGCGATAATAATATAGTCTATTGCGGTAACATGTACAGTTGGCTCCATCGCCTCCCCCGGTACAAAAACGTTCTTTGTGGATATTGATTTTGCTGGCCATCCTCAAATACCCTGCAGTGCCGTGCAAAAAGGAAGCACGCAACCCCTGTCATTCTGGGCGCAAGCGAAGAATCTCGCAGGGCTCATTCAAGCCAGCGAAGGCTAGCTTCGTCTGAAGAGGAACGGCTTCAGCCGTAAAGATTCCTCAATCTGGCGAAGTCGGCTCGGCAGGAGCCTCGCCCTCCCCGCAATTGGATTGGATGGTTGCGCTCTGTCGCGACTAGATGGGGTCGGCTCGGCAGGAGCCTCGCCCTCCCCAAGGGGCTACGTTCTAACAAAAATATTCGAAATTCGACGTTCTACATATTGACACAGATTCGAAGTGTGGTATAATAATACCAGAAAATAGTTAGGTATAATCGCTATATAAATTCAACTGAATAAACCTAATAGACATAATAAGTGACTGGTCTTCCGTGAGGTAGAGTATAAAATCACCAAAAGTAAATAGATAAACAGCGTTTGCGAAGTCGCAACAAAATACTGCCCGCAGGTGGGCTACATGCTCCAATGGAGGGGCGTATGAAGGTTTACGCACGGCAACCCGTGGATTTGCACCGGATGCGCGTTCCCCGCGGCCAGGTGTATCTGATTCCTGAGCGCTGCAAAGGCTGCAGGATGTGCGTTGATTTCTGCCCTCGACAGGTGCTTCAGGTTTCCACCGCACGCAACAGCAAAGGTTACCACTACCCGGAGGTCGCGCCGGGTAAAGAAGAATCTTGTGTGAACTGCCAGTTCTGCATGTTAATGTGCCCTGAATTTGCCATCTTCTCGGTGGAGGTGGACTCTCTATGAAAGGTCGCGCTATTCTCACCGGTGAGCATTTCATGCATGGGGACCACGCCTGTACGGAGGGGGCTATTGCGGCAGGGTGTCGCTTCTTCGCGGGATACCCCATCACGCCCTCTACCGAGATTGCCGAGAGGATGGCTCAGCGGCTGCCGGAAGTGGGCGGCGTTTTCATCCAGATGGAGGACGAAATCGCCAGCATCCTCGCCATCATCGGCGCATCTGCCGCTGGTACGCGGGCGATGTCCGCCACCTCTGGTCCCGGCTTCAGCCTGATGATGGAAAACATCGGTCTGGCGGTGATGATGGAGATTCCTATTGTTATCGTGGATGTGCAACGCGGTTCGCCCTCCACCGGTCTTCCGACACTGCCGGGGCAAGCAGATGTGATGCAGGCACGCTGGGGCTCCCATGGTGACTACGCAATCGCTGCCTACGCTCCCTGGTCGCCCCAGGAGATGTTTGACCTGACGGTGCTCGCCTTCAACGTAGCGGACCGGTTTCGCATTCCGGTCATGGTGATGTCGGACGAGGTGGTCGGGCATATGGTGGAGCGGGTGGTGATTCCGCCTGAAGAGCAAATCCCGCGCTGGGAACGCAAACGTCCGACAGTGCCTCCCGAGAACGGCTTTCGCCCATTCCTTGCAGAGGACGACGATCTGGTGCCTCCACTTGCCCATGCCGGGGAGGGCTATCGGGTGCATTTCACCGGATTGACCCACGACGAGCGAGGTTACCCGGATATGTCGGCGGAGACGCACCATCGTCTGGTAACCCGGCTGGTGGAGAAGGTACGCCGTAACGCTGACGCTATGATACGCTACGAGGGATATGGTCTGGAGGACGCAAAGATTGTGGTTATTTCCTACGGATGCACAGCCCGTTCGGCGCGCCGGGCGATAGCGCAAGCGCGCGCTGCTGGCATCCCTGCAGGATTACTGCGCCTGATTTCGCTCTGGCCTTTCCCGGAGAAACCACTTCGGGAGCTGGCTCGTCAGGCGGAAGCGTTCATCGTGGCGGAGATGAACCTTGGACAGATGATTTGTGAGGTGGAACGTTACGTTGCTCAGCCGGTAATCGGTGTGAACCACGCCGGTGGCGCGATGATTCCGCCCGCGCCTATCCTCGAGGCGATTGAGGAGGTGGCAACTCGTGGCGCACGCATTGGTCGCCGAAAAGCATCCGCTGGATGACCTGATTCGTACCGACCGGATGCCTCATATCTGGTGCCCGGGGTGTGGCATCGGCATCGTGATGCGTTGTTACGCGCAGGCGATTCTTGAGTCCGGTATCCCTGTGGAGCAACACGTCATCGTGTCGGGTATTGGATGCGCTGCGCGAACACCGGGCTACATGAATCTCGATTCCTATCACACCACACACGGGCGTCCTATCCCCTTTGCTACCGGTCTGAAGCTGGTTAAACCGGATCTAATGGTTACCGTGTTCAGCGGCGATGGGGACCTGGCGGCTATAGGAGGTAATCACCTGATTCATGCCGCCCGTCGCAACGTGGACATCAAGGTCATCTGTATCAACAACTTCAACTACGGCATGACCGGCGGGCAGGTTGGTCCGACCACGCCACTGGGAGCCAAAACCACCACCACGCCCTTCGGCAACCCGGAACATCCTTTTAACCTCCCCTATCTGCTGGCGGCTGCAGGAGCGGTGTTCGTCTCCCGGTGGACGACTATTCATGCTCGTCAGGTGAAGGAGGACATCCTCTACACCTTCCGCAAGCCGGGCTTCACCTTTATCGAGGTGCTTGCGCCGTGTCCGATAGGGTTTGGGAAGTCCAACAACATCGACGAAGGCGTCGAGGAGATGTGGCTCTACCGCCGTCGCTGTGTGCTGGCAGGGCGGGTTCCCGATGAAACGCCGTGGGAGGCTTTGCAAGTAGACCTTCGCGAGGAGCGTCCGATAGTTGTGGGGCGGTTTGTGGACGAGGAGCGTCCGGTCTATCGCCCTGTCCGTCTGGAAGATAAGCCATCAGAACATCGGGGGTGAGCAACGATGCGTCGAGAGATACGTATCGCCGGGTTTGGAGGACAGGGTGTGGTGCTGGCAGGCTACATTCTGGGGAAAGCCTTTGCGCTGTATGAGGGGATGGAGGCGGTAATGACGCAGTCCTATGGACCGGAGGCGCGGGGCGGTGCGTCCAGCTCGAACGTGGTGATTTCCGATGAGCCTATCGATTACCCCTTCGTGCTGGAGCCTGATGTGCTCATCGCCCTTTCGCAAGAGGCGTATACCCGGTTCCGTCCCACCGCACGCCCCGACGCTCTGCTCATTATCGAGGAGGACCTTGTTACCCCTCTGGAGAGCGACCGGGCGCTTCGCGTGCCTGCCACACGTTTGGCGGAGGAGCTCGGTCGGCGAATCGTGGCAAACATCGTCACTCTGGGCTACTTCACCGCAGCAACCGGTTGGCTGCGCCGCGAGAGCGTGGAGAAAGCCATTGAAAACACCCTCCCGGCGCGCATTGTTCCGCTGAACCTGAACGCTTTTGCACGGGGCTATGAATACGCTTTGGCAGGGGAGCGAGTGCTATGAGCGACACGGTGATGATAATCGGTGGAGGCATTGCCGGCATTCAGGCGGCGCTGGACCTGGCAAACGCCGGCGCCAGAGTGGTGCTGGTGGAGCGTGAAGCCACCATCGGCGGCAAGATGGCGATTCTCGATAAGAACTTCCCCACTCTGGACTGCTCCATCTGCATCGAGGCGCCCAAGATGTCGGAGGTGGGACTTCACCCGAATATCGAGATACTGGCTCTGTCGGAAGTGGAGCAACTGGAGGGTGAAGCGGGCAACTTCCGTGCCACGATTCTACAGCGAGCGCGCTACGTGACCGATGGGTGTACCCGTTGTGGGGAATGTGTGAACGTTTGTCCGGTGGTGCTTCCCAACGAGTTCGACGCGGGGATGGCTGCCCGCAAAGCCATTCACACCCCCATTCCTCAGTCGGTGCCGGGCGCTTACGTCATCGATATCGAGCACTGCCTGAACGACCCCCCGAATTATATCCCCTGTAATCGCTGTGTGGAGGCATGTGGTCCCAAAGCGATTGACCTGCTCATGCCGCGCGAGCGTCGTCTGGTGCGTGAGGTGGGCGCAGTTATTATCGCGACCGGCTACGACCTGATAGACCCCAGGCTGCTGCGCGAGTACGGCTATGGCACACACCCCGATATCTTGACATCGATAGAGTTCGAACGCTTGCTTACCTCTGCCGGGCCGACGGGCGGCGAGATTGTTCGCCCTTCGGACGGAAAACATCCGCACGACGTTCTGTTTGTGCTCTGTGTGGGCTCTCGTGACAGGCGATTCTTCCGGTACTGCTCGCGCTTTTGCTGCATGTACTCCATCAAGCACGCCTATCAGGCTATAGACCATGGGGTGCCCGGTGTCACCGTGCTGTATATGGACATCCGCGCCTACGGCAAGGGGTTCGATGACTTCTGGGCGCGCACCCGGGATGCCGGTGCGCGGTTTGTGCGGGGGCGCCCTGCCCGCATCGAGCCTGCCGATGATGGGCGGTTGCTGGTAACCTACGAGCGCACCGACGAGGCTGCCCGCGTCACCGAACCTTACGATATGGTGGTGCTGGCAACGGCGGTTTCGCCGCCGGCCGGTCTATCGGAACTGGCGAAACGGCTGGGCGTGGAATGCGATGGGGACGGTTTCATCAAGGTGGCGGAGGCGCAGGGAGGAGCGGTGTTGACAAGCCGCCCCGGAGTGTACGTAGCGGGATGTGCCGGTGCCCCAAAAGACATACCGGACAGCGTTACCGAAGCGGGAGCCGCCGCCGCGATGGCACTGACCCATCTCACCCGTCGCTACTGGGCGCAGCCAGCCCACGCTGAAGAGACCGCTTCCGCTGCAGCACCGGACCTGTTCCCTCCGAGGGTAGGGGTGTTCGTCTGCCACTGCGGAACCAATATCGCCGGCGTGGTGGATGTGGAGCGGGTGGTCGAGTTCGCGAAAACCCTGCCGGATGTGGTGTACGCCGGACACCAGATGTTCTCGTGCGCCGGTAACACCCAGGCGGAGATTGAAGAGACGATTCGCCGCGAGCGCATCAACCGCGTGGTGGTGGCCGCCTGTTCGCCGCGCACACACGAGGTTATCTTTCGTGGGGTGTTGCAGAGAGCGGGGCTAAACCAGTACCTGCTGGAGATGGCGAACATCCGCAATATGGACTCGTGGGTACACAAGGATTACAAGGAAGCGGCGACTATCAAGGCGATGGACATGGTGTGGATGGCGGTGGAAAAGGCGCGACGCCTGCTGCCCGCAGACCCCTCGCACCTGCCCATTGTTCAGAAGGTGCTGGTGGTCGGAGGGGGCGTCGCCGGAATGACCGCGGCGGCGTCGCTTGCCCGCCAGGGATTCGAGACCCATCTGGTGGAGAAGAGCCCCTACCTGGGCGGTTTGCTGAGACAGCTGGACGAGCTGTCGCCCTCAGGAATGAAGGCGGCGGAGGTGATAGAAGCCCGCAAGAAGGAGCTGGCGCGCAGTGGGGTGCATGTGCATCTGTCCACCACCGTGGAGACAATCGGCGGTGTAGTGGGCAACTTCGTCGCCCGCCTCTCCGATGGACAGGAGCTTCAGGTGGGTGCAGTGGTCATGGCAACAGGGGCGGTCCCGTACTCGCCGGTTGAGTTCGATTACGGAAGCAACCCGCGAGTCATCACCAACCTGCAGCTGGAGGAACTTCTCCAGAAAAACGTCATTGACGCCGAGCGCATTACCATGATTTCCTGTGTGGGGTCGCGAGAAGGAGATATCGGTTGCTCGCGCTACTGTTGCAGCTCCATGGTAGGACAGGCACTGCGCCTGCGTCAGATGGGCAAGAAAGTAAGGGTTGTCTCCAAAGACATCCGCACCTATAGCCGTCAGGCGGAGGAGCTTTATGAGCAGGCGATGCGTGCGGGTGTACAGTTCTTCCGCTACGATAGTAATCTTCCCCCTCGCGAGGCGATTACGCTTCAAGACGGGGTGGTCAGCTTCACCGACACACTGCTCAACGCGCAGGTACATATTCCGACCGACCTGGTGGTGCTGGTTGTTGGTCTACAGCCAACCCAGGACCACATCGCGGAGCAGCTGCGGCTGTCGCGCAGTGCGGACGGCTTCCTGATGGAGCTCCACCCGAAATTGGGTCCCGTGGAGACCGCCGTGCAGGGCGTTTTCCTGGCGGGGACCGCGCAGGGCGCCAAGGACGTGCGGGAAGCGGTGGCGCAGGGCATGGCGGCAGCAGCCAAGGCGGGCGCGCTACTGGCGCAGGGCGTTATCGAAAAGGAGCCTCTGACAGCGCAGGTAGACCCCGACAAGTGCATCGGCTGTATGGGCTGTGTGAAGGTTTGTCCCTTCAACGCCATCGAGCCGACCGGTCCCGTGCGGGAGGGCAAGGTGCGCATTCTCGAAGCCGCCTGTATGGGCTGTGGTACCTGTGCTGCCGAGTGCACGAACGATGCCATCACGATGCCCTTCTTCACCAAGGAGCAGATACTGGCTCAGATCGATGCAGCGCTGGCACAGAATCCCGAAGAAAAGTGCATTGTTTTCACCTGCAACTGGTGCTCTTACGCCGGCGCCGACCTGGCGGGCATCGAGAAACGCCAGTATCCACCCTCGTCCCGCATCATTCGCACCATGTGTTCGGGGCGGTTCGAGAGGGACTTCATCGAACACGCCTTTGAGAAAGGCGCGGGGGCGGTGCTGGTTACCGGATGCCGTCTCACCGAGACGGGTTCCGACTGCCACTATAACTACGCGAACCGGCAAACTCTCAAGCGGTTCCAGTTCTGGCATCGCCGGCTCACGCGCTCAGGCTTGGAGCCGGAACGCCTGCAGTTGCAGTGGATTTCCGCCGCCGAGGGCAAGGAGTTCGCCGAGAAGCTGAAGGAGATGGACGAGGTGGTTCAGCGTTATGCCCAGAAGGTGCGCAGCGGCGAGGCGGCGATATCGCAACCTGTCCACTCGGGAGGTGAATAGCGATGACGCAAGTTGAGCATCTCACCGTGGACGACGTCCGGTGGGATACCCTGTTCGAGCGCACACGCGGAGCCGTTGCGCTGTGCTACCAGTGTGGAGTGTGTACGGCGTTATGTCCCTGGGGACAGGTTCGGGAGGGGAAACCGCTTTCCGTGCGTTCGCTTCTGCGCCGCGCGCAGCTGGGTGTGCCGGATGACCATGAGGACATCTGGCTGTGTACGGCGTGTGCGCAATGCGAGTCGCTTTGCCCGCGCGGAGTTCCGGTTGCTGAGGTGTTTCAGAGCCTGCGCGGAATGGCATGGGAGGAGCGTCGTGTCCCGAAAGGACTGCCTTCCGTACTGTGGTCTATCCACTGGAACAACAACCCCTGGTCGCAGCCGCCTTCTCACCGCAGCCGGTGGGCGAAAGGGCTGGAGGTGCCACGCTTTGACCCCAGCGAGCACGAGGTTCTGTATTATGTAGGTTGCACGGCGGCGTATGACCGCAGGGCTCAGAAGGTGGCACGCGCTCTGGTCAAGCTGTTTCAGGCGGCCGGGGTGCGTTTTGGTACTCTGGGCGACGAGGAGCCTTGCTGTGGCGATGCGGCAAAGAGCCTGGGCTACACCCCCTACTTTGAGGAGATAGTGCAAAACGCCGCTCAGGTCTTCGCCCAGAACGGGGTGAGCCGACTTGTGGCTACCTCGCCGCACTGTTTCGACACCTTCCGCAACTACGCGCCGCGTTACCAGGCGGACTTCGAAGCCGAGCACTACACCCAGTTTCTTGACCGTTGCCTCAGCGAGGGACGCCTGCGCTTCTCGCGGGAGGTACCCCTGCGGGTTACTTTCCATGACCCCTGCTTCCTGGGCAGGCGCAATGACGAGTATGAAGCCCCGCGTCGTATACTGGATGCGATACCCGGTCTGGAACGGGTGGAGATGGCGCGCTCACGGCAGGATGCGCTGTGTTGTGGCGGCGGCGGTGGGCGGATGTGGATGGAGACCTCGGCGGGCGAACGGTTCGCCAATTTGCGTGTACAGGATGCGCTGGCAACCGGCGCGCAGGTGCTCGTGACAGCCTGTCCTTTCTGTATCGCCTGCTTCGAGGAGAGTGTGAAGGCGGTCGGTGCGCCAAACCTGCGCGTGATGGACGTGGCGGAGCTGGCAGCGATGGCGATAGAATAACAGGCATTCAACACAGCCGTCCGGAGGAGAAAGCGTATGGCCACATCGCTCTACGGTGCTTCGGAAGCACAGGATGTTATCTGTGTGTTCCTGGAACGGGAAGGAGACACTTTGCAGCGGGTCTCGCTGGAGCTGCTGTCGAAGGGGCGAGAGCTGGCAGACGAGGTGGGCTGGAAGCTGGCAGGGCTGTTGCTTGGCTACTACAGGATGCTCCCACTGATGGGGCAGGCTTTCGAGGTCGGAGCCGACGAGATATGGGTAGCCGAACACCCTCTCCTGAAAACCTTCACGGTGGAAGCCTATACCTCAGCCGCTTTTCAAGTCATTATGAACCGAAAGCCGAGCATCTTTTTGTGCGGAGCTACCCCCAATGGACGTGACCTCGCAGGACGACTGGCGGTGAAATTGCGCACCGGCTTGACCGCCGACTGCACGGACCTGCGGATGCGAGAGGGTGGTATACTGGTCGGCGAGGTCACCGGCTTTGGCGGCGGAGTGCTGGCGCTGATTGAGACGCCTCAGCATCGCCCGCAGATGGCCACCGTGCGACCCGGGGTATTCCCCCTCAAACCGCCACGCACCGAACGGGTCAGCAGGGCTGTAGAGATAATCTCCGTAACTCTTGACGAGGCACAGGTGCGCACCCGCGTTGTCGAGCAGGTAGTTGGCAGAGGAGCGGACATCACCCAGTCGCCGGTAGTGGTTGTCGGCGGGAGAGGTATACAGGGACGGTTTGACCTGCTCCGGCAGCTGGCGGAACTGCTGGGTGGCGAGGTGGGCGCAACACGCCCGCCTGTAGATAGCGGGCAGATCGAGCGCGAGCGTCAGGTGGGGCAGACCGGCGTGGTATGTCGCCCCAAAGTGGCCATCGTGTGCGGTGCCAGCGGGGCGTTTCAGTTTACAGTGGGCATTCAACACGCGGATACCGTCATCGCCATCAACACCGACCCTGAAGCTCCCATCTTTGAGACCGCCGACTACGGCGTGGTAGGCGATGCCCTTCAGATTGTGCCTGCGCTGATTGAAGCGTTGCGCAACAGCCGGGTGGCTGTGGCAAGCGGTTAGGAGCGAATGCCGGGAGGGGTAACTGATGACATACGCAACAAACGAGCCACATCTGGTGGTGTGTGTAAAGGTCGTGCCTAAGCCCGAAGAGGTACGGGTGGACCCGCAGTCGCGCAGGCTGGATCGCGCCGGAGCGCGCAGTGAAATCAACCCGCCGGACCTGAACGCGGTGGAGTTTGCCCTGCAAATCAAAGACCGATTTGGCGGAAAGGTGTCCATCCTCTCGATGGGACCGCCTTTCTTCGAGCCGTATCTGCGAATTTGCCTCGCCATGGGCGCGGACCATGTGTACCTGCTCAGTGACCGTCTCTTTGGCGGAGCGGACACACTGGCAACCACCTATACGCTGGCACAAGCCGTCCGCAGGCTGGAGCCTGTAGACCTTGTGCTCTGTGGTGAGGAGTCCTCTGATGGCGCTACCGGACAGGTTCCACCGGGGCTGGCGGAGTGGCTGGGCTATCAGCAGATTACCCTGGTGAACGATATAGAGATGGATATGTCGCGGAGGACGGTGCGCGGTAGGCGAGAGCGACAGGGCGGCTACGAAATCCTGGAAGTGCCTCTGCCTGCGGTTATCTCGGTGAAGACAGGTTGCAACGAGCCACGCTTCTGGGACTACCGCCTCAAGCCGTGGGCGTTTGCCCCTGAGCGGGTGACCGTCTGGTCTGCCTCCGATATGGACGTGGACCCGGAGTTTATCGGCTTGGCGGGGTCGCCTACTCAGGTGGTTGGGCTGGAACAGGCACCCTCCCGCGAGCGTAAGCGTATCATGCTGAGCGGTTCTCCACAGGAGGTAGCGCAACAGCTGGCGGCACAGCTGCGCGAGGCTCTTCCCCTTTCCGGTTAGAGCCGTTCATCCAGTCGCAAACCCAGCTCCTCCGCCAGGCGAATCGCTCGCCAGTACTCCTGTGAGGTAATGCGCCGGTTAATCTCGGGATACCGCTCGGAAGAGACCATCCCCGCGGGGTAGTACTGCGCCATGATGTTCACATAGGTATCGGGCGCCACCTCCGCGGCGAGGAAGCGCAGAATGTGCTCGGTACCTGCAACGTCGCCCGGCATCACCAGATGGCGTACCAGCACCCCTCGCTTCGCCAGACCATGCTCGTCAAACTTCAACACGCCCACCTGCCGGTGCATCTCCTTGATAACCCGACGGGCGACCTCCGGGTAGTCGCGAGCCTTCAGGTAGCGATGCGCTTTCTCGGGGTCCCATATCTTGAAGTCCGGCATGTAAATATCCACGACGCCGTCCAGCAGGCGCAGGCTCTCCATCGAGTCGTAAGCGGAGGTGTTGTATACAATAGGCAGGCGCAAACCTCCCTCCACCGCAATCACCAGAGCCTCCAGCACCTGTGGCACCACGTGCTCGGGCGTGACGAAGTTGATGTTGTGGCAGCCCAGCGATTGCAGATGTAGCATCATACGCGCCAGACGTTCCGGGTGGACTTCCACGCCTTCGCCGCGGTGGCTGATGTCGTAGTTCTGGCAGAAGACACAGCGCAGGTTGCACCACGAGAAGAAAATCGTGCCGCTACCGTTCCAGCCGCGCAGGCAGTCCTCCTCGCCGTGGTGGGGGAAATAGCTGGAGACGCGCGCGTACCTGCCCGTGCGACAGATGCCCACCGTGTTTTCCAGACGGTCCGTCTGGCAGTCACGCGGGCAAACGCGGCACTCTTTGAGCGACGCTACCGCCTCCTCCGCCCGTCGCTGTAGCTCACCCGTGCGATATAGGGCGAGGTAAGCAGGCTCAAAGGTTGCCGAGGGCATCAGGTATCGTTCTGAAATGCTTGTTCGGCGGTGCATGATTGCTCACACCCCATGGATTATAATACCTGAAATGGCTGTGCACGGGTGACAGCTCGGGCAACGCTTGACGCTCCCCCTGTGATTTTGTATAATTCGGGTAGGTTCGTTGTATTCTTGAGCAATCTGGAGGTTTTCCGCTTTGGACACGAATACCCGCTGGTGGATCGTGATAGTACTGGTCACGCTGGTATCAGCGTGGGTGGTTATCGTTCAACCGCTGACGACAGGCAGAGGAAAAGAACCCTTCAAGCTGGGATTGGACCTCAAAGGCGGTGTGCGCGTAGTGTTGCGCGCGCAGACCGAGAAGCTTTCCCCGGAAAAGCAGCGCGAGTGGAAGCCTGAGAACATGGCTTCCGTCGTGGACATCGTGGAAAGGCGCGTCAACCGCCTTGGCGTCACGGAGTCTGTAGTAGCGCGGCAGGGACTGGACCGTATTCTGGTGGAACTTCCGGGCGTAGTGGACGAAAAGGAAGCGTTGAGGCTCATCCAGACCACCGCCCAGCTGGAGTTCTGGTATCTGCCGTCGGTGCAGAACGAGCGCAACCCGATGGCGCGCTACCGTATCGAGCAGAGAGAAAAGGACGGACGCGAGGTCAATGTAGTCTACGACACGGTTCAGCAAAAAGAAGTAGATATTGTTGAGTTTCTGCAGGACCAGAAGCTGCGTGCCCAGGAGATGGGCGAACAGAACCCGGTGGTCACCGGTGCGGAACTGAAGCCTGTCTGCAAGCTGGTGCACGACCAGATGGGCAGACCGCAGGTCTCATTCGAGTTCAACGCAGAGGGCGCGCGCCGTTTCGGTGACTTCACCCGCAAACACGTGGGCGAGATCTTAGCCATCGTGCTGGACAACCGCATCATCTCCGCTCCTCGTATCAACGAGCCTATTCTGGGTGGAAAGGGCGTCATCGAGGGCGGTTTCAGCGCGGTGGAGGCGGCGGAACTGGCAACCCTGCTCAACTCCGGTGCCCTGCCGGTGCCTCTGGAGATTATTCAGATGGCCAAGGTAGGCGCGACGCTGGGCAAGGAGTCTGTGCGACAGAGCCTGTGGGCAGGAGTTGTGGGCTTGGGGCTGGTACTGCTGTTCATGATTGGTTACTACCTTCTGCCCGGTGTTCTGGCGTCGTTGGCGCTGGGGCTGTACACGCTCTACTCGCTGGCAGCATACAAGATGCTGGGTGTGGTGTTCACCGTGCCGGGCATCGCCGGCTTCATCCTGTCTATCGGTATGGCGGTGGATGCGAACATCCTCATCTTTGAGCGGATGAAGGAAGAGCTTCGCTCGGGCAAGACGCTGAAAGCGGCTATCGACGACGGCTTCAAGCGCGCCTTCACCGCCATTTTCGACTCGAACGTGTGTACCATTATCACCAGCATTATTCTGTTTGCGCTGGGTACGGGTGCGGTCAAGGGCTTCGCGCTGATGCTGATGATTGGTGTTGCTATCAGCATGTTCACCGCGATTACCGTGACGCGCACCATGCTGTGGACGCTGGTCAGTCTGGGCATCGGCAACAACCCGCGCCTGTTCGGACTGGGCAGGCAGTGGTCGGTTCACTACGACATCGTGGGGAAGAAGAACCTGTGGTTCGCGATAAGCGGAACCTTCATCGCCATAGGCGTTATCGCGTGGGTGGTAGGTGGACTGAAGCTGGGCGTGGATTTCGCGGGCGGTTCCGAACTGCAGCTGCAGTTTGACAGGCCTGTCACCGCACAGCAGGTACAGAGCGCGCTGGCGCGTGGTGGTTTCCGCGACGCGAAGGCAGTGGTAGGTGAGGGCAACCTCGTGTTTATCCGCACGCGCGAAATCAGTGCGGAGGAGAAAGAGGCTATCAAGCGTGCCCTTGCCGACCTGGGCACGCCGGTGGAGCAAAGCTTCACACAGGTCGGAGGCATTGTCAGCAAGGAGCAGACTCGCAACGCTGTGGTAGCCATCGTGCTGTCGGAGGCGTTGATTCTGTTATACCTGGCGGTGCGCTTCGCCATCGGCGGCATCCGCGAGGGCTTCAAGTTCGGCGTAGCAGCGGTGATCGCGCTGGTGCACGATGTACTGGTTCTGGTAGGAACCTTTGCCATCATGGGCAAACTGCGCAACTGGGAGGTAGATGCGCTGTTCGTCACCGCGATGCTCACGCTCATCGGTTTCTCGGTGCACGATACCATCGTGGTGTTCGACCGCATCCGCGAAAACCTGCGCAACCGCACCCGGGGCGAGACCTTCCACGACATTGCCAACAAGAGTATCTTGCAGACCTTTGCCCGCTCCATCAACACCTCGTTGACGGTTATTCTTACTCTGGTGGCGTTGCTGGTGCTGGGCAGTCCGGTGGTCAGGCTATTTACCATTGCCCTGCTGGTGGGTATCATTACCGGTACCTACTCGTCCATCTTCAACGCCAGTCCGATTGTGGCATGGTGGGAGGAGGTTGCAGAGCGACGTGGTGCGCGTCCGGCGATGCCGCGCGTAGCGCCTGCACAGCCTTCGGAGACAACGGTGAGGCGAGATGGTGCGCCGGAAGCAGGTGTTACCTCTGCTACGACGAGCAGTAAGTCACGTCCCAAGCGTCGCCGGAGGGCGTAAATTGCCGGGAGCGGGTGAACCTTTCGCCCGCTCCTTTTGATTCACATTCACAGTGTGGGGGTAGTATCGGTGACACGGGGTCTTTCTCATCGTGTGCGCTGGGTGATTCAGCCGGGGCGTCCAGAAATCGTTGCCAGACTTCAGCGAGAGGTGGGCGTCAGCGAGATTCTGGCTCGCCTGCTGGTAAACCGTGGCATTACCGAACCTGACCAGGCAGAGCGTTTCCTGAACCCCGACTGGGAGCACCTGCCCGATGCCTTTCTGCTGCCCGGCGCTCAGGTTGCGGTAAACCGTCTCCTGCAGGCAATGGAGCGCAAAGAGAAAATCCTCGTTTACGGCGATTACGATGTGGACGGCGTGACCAGCGCGGCGCTGTGGTACCACACGCTGAGCAAGCTGCAGGCGCGCGTGCAGGCGAGAGTGCCTCACCGCAAGCGCGATGGGTATGACATCCGCGTGCCGGTAGTGGATGAGGCGTATCGGCAGGGGGTATCGCTCATCCTCACCTGCGACTGCGGCATTCAGGCGCACGACGTGGTGGAGCACGCTCGCGAGCTGGGCATAGATGTCATCATTACCGACCATCATGAGCCGGGCGAGGAGGTTCCCCGCGCTCTGGCTGTGGTTAATCCGCACTTACCTCACTCCCGGTACCCCTTTCCCAACCTGAGCGGGGTAGGGGTCAGCTATCGTCTGGGTGAAGCGCTGGTGCGGGCGAAGGGGTTCTCGCCTCAGAACTACCGCAACCACTTTCTGGACCTTGCCACGCTGGGCACGATTGCCGACGTGATGCCCCTGATGGAGGAGAACCGCGTGTTTGCCTGGTACGGTCTGCCTTCCATCCCGCGTTCGAAGCGACCGGGCGTTCAGGCGCTGTTGTCGGTGGCGCGTGTTCCTACAGACGGACCGTTGACCATGCGTCAGGTGCAATTTGCGCTGGCTCCGCGCATCAACGCAGTCGGCAGGCTGGATGACGCGGCGGTTGCACTGGAGCTGCTGATCACCGACAATCCTCAACGTGCCCAGCAGCTGGCGCAGGAGCTGGAGGAACACAACCGGCGCAGACGCAGCGAACAGCAACGCATTCTGGACCAGGCGTTACAGCAGGCAGCACAACGCGATATCGCCCATGAGTGGGTGCTCGTACTGGCGGGTGAAGAGTGGGATAAGGGCGTTATCGGCATTGTGGCGAGCAAAGTACTGGAACGGTACCACCGCCCAACGGTGATGATTTCGGTGGACTCGGAGTGTGGAGTAGGGCGTGGCTCGGCGCGGAGCATTCGTCCTTACGACATCTTTCGGGCTATCGAGGAGCGTCGCGAGCTGTTCATCGAGTGTGGCGGGCACACACTGGCGGCGGGCTTTTCTATTCGGATGGAGCATCTCGAGGAACTGCGGGAACACCTGAACCGTCTGGCTCACGAGTGGATGTCGCCTGATGACCTGTTGCCGCGGCTGGACATCGACGCGGATATCGAGCCTGCGGAGATAACCCCCGCGCTGGTGGATGAGATAGCGCGGATGGAGCCGTTCGGGCACGGCAATCCCGAACCGATGTTCCTCAGTTGCGGTCTAACCATTCTGGAGAAGCGACGGGTAGGAGATGGTTCCCACTGGAAGTTGACGGTACGTGGAGAGGCGTTGCCTCCGACGGGTTGCATTGCATTTGGTATGGGCGATTACGACGAGCGGTTCGAGGTGGGGGATGAGGTGGACATGGTGTACACTCCCCAGTGGAACGAGTTCAACGGACGACGCGAAATCCAGCTTCAGGTGCACGACGTCCGGCACAGTTCGGGTATAATAGAGTAATAAATGAGTCAGCTTGCCCCGAAACCCACGACGATGGTGCAGGTTAATCTGGAACATATCCTTCACGATAGCGGCACCGAACTGCCGGAAGAACTCCTCGCGCTTCTAGACAGGGTGCGCGAGTACCTCCCCCAGGCGGATACCCGTACCATCGTGCACGCCTACCGGGTCGCGGAGTACATCCACGAAAACCAGCGGCGTGAATCCGGAGAGCCTTACATCACCCATCCTCTGGCGGTAGCAGGCATTCTGGCAGAACTGGAGATGGATGTTCCCACCCTGGCGGGAGGCTTGATGCACGATGTACTGGAGCACAGTGAAGATGAAAACGGCACCCCCAGAATTAGCCTGGATGACATCCGTCACCTGTTTGGGGAAGAGATAGCCCTGCTCGTGGACGGGGTAACGAAACTGAAGGGCTATCTGGAAAAGGAGCAGGAAGAAGACGAACTCGCCGACCATGAGAAGCGCAAGCGAAAGCGCGAAGTGGTGCACACGGCGGAGAACCTGCGTAAGATTTTCGTCGCCATGTCGGGCGACCTGCGCGTGATGATTATTAAACTGGCGGACCGTCTGCACAATATGCGCACCCTCGACGCTCTCTCCCGTGACCGGCAGATAAAAATCTCCACCGAAACCCTGCAAATCCTTGCGCCGATGGCGCACCGGTTGGGTATCTGGCAGATAAAGTGGCAACTGGAAGACCTCGCGTTTAAGTATCTGGAACCGGAGAAGTATGCCGAAATCGCCGCCCGTGTGCAAAGCACCCGCAAACAGCGTGAAGCGGATATCAACGAAGCCATCCGTATCCTGAAAGAGCGATTGGAGAAAGAGAAGATACGTGCAGAAGTGCACGGCAGAGCGAAGCACCTGTACAGCATCTACCAGAAGATGCTCAAAGAGGAGATTGACCTGGACCAGATTTACGACCTGCTGGCGATACGTGTTATCGTGGACACGGTTCCCGATTGTTACCACGCGCTGGGTGTGGTGCATGACCTGTGGCTGCCTATTCCCGGGCGTTTCGACGACTACATCGCCAAACCCAAGCCGAACATGTATCAGTCTCTGCACACAAAGGTCATCGGTCCTCGCCAGCAACCTCTGGAGGTGCAGATACGCACATGGGAGATGCATCGCACCGCCGATTTCGGTATCGCCGCGCACTGGCAGTACAAAGAGGGCACCACCCCGCAGGATCGATTTGAGCAACGCATGCGCATGCTCCGCCAGCAGCTGTTCGAATGGCAGGCGGACGGAAAGGACTCTTCCGAGTTCCTGCGTTCTGTGGTCAATGACCTGTTCAACGACCAGGTGTTCGCTTTCACCCCGAAGGGGCAGGTTATCGATCTCGTAGCGGGTTCCACGCCTGTGGACTTCGCCTATCGGGTGCATACAGATGTGGGCAACACCTGCGTCGGCGCGAAGGTGAACGGACGCATCGTACCCCTGAACTACCAGCTGAAGAACGGCGACATCGTGGAGATTATTACCCGTCCGAACGCCCATCCCAGCCGTGACTGGTTGAACTTCGTGAAGACCTCGCACGCCCGCAGTAAAATCAAGCAGTATTTCCGCAAGCAGGCGCACGCCGAAAACGTGGCGCGTGGCAGGGAGATGCTGGAGCGGGAAGCGGAGCGACTGGGAATGGAACCCAAAGAGTTACTGCACGCCGACGCGCTGGAAGAGATTGCCAAGCAGCTGAACCTGCCCAATGCGGAAGAGGTATATGCTGCTGTGGGCGATGGTCGCTACTCGGCACAGGCGGTGTTGAATCGCCTCCTGCCCGAAATGCCCGTCCAGCCCACTCTGTTCCCCACCGGCAAGGTGATGGAAGGCGAGACCCGGCTGACGGTGGACGGCATCGACAACGTGATGATTCGACGGGCAAAATGCTGCACCCCCCTGCCGGGTGATGAGGTAGTGGGCTATACCACCCGTGGGCGTGGCATGACTCTGCATCGTCGCGCCTGTAAGAACGTGCAGAGTTACCTCCTGAACGAGCCGGAGCGTCTGGTGGCGGTGCAGTGGGATGCAAAGCCCGGCGCGTACTACGCTACCTCCCTGCACATCGAAGCCGCAGACCGCACCGGCTTGCTGTCGGACATCGCGAACGTGTTCGGCGAGGCAAAAACCAACATTACCTCTGTGCGCACCATCTCCCTGCCCAGTGGTGTGGCGCACATCGACCTGACGGTGGAGGTGCAGAACACCTCGCAGCTGCGCAATCTGATAGAGAGGGTGCGCCGAATCAGCGACGTGCTGGACATCCGCCGTACGGGCACGATGGGGGAGGCGGCGTAATGCGGGCGGTGCTGCAGCGTGTTTCTCACGCCGAAGTGACCGTTGAAGGCAAACAGGTGGCTGCTATCGGCAGGGGCTATGTGGTTTTGCTGGGCGTGACGCACGGCGATGGCGAATCGGACGCTCGCTACATCGCCGACAAAATCGCCTCCTTGCGCCTCTTCGAAGACGAAGCAGGCAAAATCAATCTGGGCATCACCGACATCGGCGGGGAAGTACTTGTGGTATCGCAGTTCACGCTGTATGCCGATTGCCGCAAAGGACGTCGCCCCAGCTTTACCGATGCTGCGCCGCCAGAGGTGGCGGACAGGCTGTATCAGCGGGTGGCGGAGATGCTACGCGAGGCGGGTTTGCCTGTGCAGACAGGCGTTTTCGGGGCGCACATGCAGGTCGCGCTGGTCAACGACGGACCGGTGACGATTCTGCTGGACAGCGGGAAATCCGTGTAATCGACGTTGCCATCTTGGTACACTTTCTCATCCTCTCTTGACTTTTTTGGTCATGCCAAATACAATTGTAAATGCTAATAACAGCCCGTTCGTGGCAAGTTAGCAAGATTACATTCAATAGATTCTAGAAAGGAGAATTGACCATGCGTCATCGCTTTTCAAAGTTATTGGTATCAGTCTCGCTCATAGTCTGCTTGATGGGCGTGGGCATCCTAATTGCTCAGCAGCTGTGGACCTGGAACCAGCAGTGTCCGAGCAACGAGTGGTTTGCTACCTGCCAAGGTGATGTATGCGCCAGCAACCCAACGAGATACTGGTACTACAACAACTGGGGGCGGGTTGTCTGTGGCTCCAGCTCTGATTTGACCTTTCCCGAACCTGGCTCGGAGGTGATTTTCCCTTCAGGCGCGGACGCGCGATTAGCAAGCGATGTGGATGTGAAAAGCATCTTTGTTGCCCCGAATGCGACCTTCACCTGGCAGAGCGGCACAATCCTGCTGCGCGACCCGGCAAATAACGATGCGCCTGGCGTCTTTACCAATCAGGGCAGCATTGTTACGGTATCTGGGTACAATCGCACTTTGCGCGGGTTGCTGGTGAATGACGGCGAGTTTGAGCATCCTGGCGCCACGATTTTTTTATCTGACGCGACGTTGCGCAACTTGGCGGGCAGGACATTACTGCTGAGTGGCGGTAGTTTTTTCATGGAGTCGGGTTCCGCTCTGTTGCAGAACTTGGGCACTTTGCGCAAGGTGAGTGACAACTTCAGTGAGATAGGCGTGCCGCTGCAGAACGCAGGGCTAATTGACCTACAGGAAGGCTCTCTTGCCATCACCTCTTCCTTTACGCAGACCGACGGCGAGACGCGCATCCGCAGCGGGCGCACGCTCAGCCTCTCCATCCCGATGGAGCTACAGGGCGGTAAACTCACAGGCGCAGGCATGCTCAGCGGCAACATCAACCACACAGGCGGCGCGATTGCGCCCGGCGTCGACGACCCCAACAACCCCGACCTGAACCCACTGGGCATTTTGACCTTCGACGGCGACCTGACGATGGGGCAGGACGCTATACTGGAGATCGAACTTGCAGGCACAGACAACTCCGACCCGAACAACCCGCAGTATGACCAGGTGATTATCGGTGTCAGCGGGTACAGTCGCACTGTGCAGCTGGATGGGACGCTTCGTTTGAAGGGGCGCGACGGCTACACGCCGAGCGTTGGCGATGCGTTTGATATTCTTGTACTCGCTGCTAGCAGCTGGGACCGCATGGGCGTGTTTACGCAGGTAGAAGTGGATGAGACTACTTTGCCGGGCGTGCAGGCTGAGGTTGAGTATCTACCCGACCGCGTTCGGGTGAGGCTTGTTAACACCTTTGCCATTCGTGGCAAGATAGAGCTTCGCGACTTTGCGGGAGATGTGACCCAGGTACCTATCGCAGTGGAACTGCGTCAGAATGGTTCACCTGTTCGCACGGAGACGGTGTTCACGGACGCCGAGGGCAACTACGTTCTGCCGGACGTGATAACGGGCACGTATGATGTCGCGTTCAAAGCGAGTCACTGGCTGCGTGTGGTAGTGTATGGGGTCACGGTGAGTGGCGACGTGACGGGCGTAGACGTCTCGCTGACCAACGGCGACATCGATGGCGACAACGAAGTCACCTTGTTCGACTTCGGGGAACTGGTGCAGGCTTTTGGTTCTGTGCCGGGCGATACGAACTGGAACCCGAATGCGGACCTGGATGGCGACGAAGAGGTGACCCTGTTTGACTTCGGCGTGCTGGTGCGCAATTTCGGAGCAATCGGCGATGAATAGCGCTTTTCGTCGCCTGTTGCGTGTGGGTGGGTACTCTGGAAGGCGCGGCTCCGAAGGAGCCGTTGCCTTCGCTTCCATCTGCTTCCCCAACGCTATGGGAAAGGGAGGCACATTGAGATGCACTACTGCGAGCGGGTAGGTGGCGGCGGGAGTTGACCTACCTCTCACATCGCGTCCGCTATCGACTCGAAGACCGGTTCTGCCACATAAATAGGCGAGCGGGTGCGCAGGGCCAGGGCGATGGCGTCGCTGGGGCGCGAGTCGATCTCGATGCTCTCCCCGTTGCGCACGATGGTGATTTTGGCGTAGAAGGTGCTCTGCCACAGGTCGTCCACGATGATACGCTCCACCGTGCCCCCCAGACGTTCGATCACGTTTTTGAGCAGGTCATGCGTCATCGGACGGTCGGGCACATCGCCTTCCAGCGCCATCGAGATGGACAGAGCCTCGTATTTGCCAATCCATATCGGCACGCGGCGCCCACGATTATCCTGCAGCAGGACAAAGAATTGAGGGGGTATGCCCGATTCCTGATGCTCGTACACGCCCACCACGCGCACCTCCTTCTCGTCCAGGCGGCGCGGTTCAACGCGGTCAAGCTCGTCGAACTCATCTGGCGGACCCTCATCATCTTGCCAGTCGTCGAACATGTCGCGGAAACGTTCGCTCATGCTGATCCCCCCTCAACACTCCGCGTGTTCATCAGTCGGTCTCCTTAATATTCTCCACCACCCGCAGGAACTCCTCGTTCGAGCTGGTATGGGCGAGCAAGCCGATGAGTTGCTCGATCGCCTGCATGGGTTCCATCGACGCCAGCATTCGTCGCAGCTTCCATACACGGCGCAGTTCCTCTTCGCTGAAGAGCAGTTCCTCATGGCGCGTACCGGAGCGGTTGATGTCGATGGCGGGGAAGATACGCCGTTCCGCCAACCCGCGATCCAGCACCAGCTCCATGTTGCCGGTACCTTTGAACTCTTCGAAGATGACGTCGTCCATGCGGCTGCCGGTGTCCACCAGCGCGGTTGCCAGCACCGTAAGGCTTCCGCCCTCTTCGATGTTACGCGCTGCGCCGAAGAACCGCTTCGGGCGATACAGGGCGGATGGGTCCAGCCCACCCGACAGCGTGCGCCCGCTCGGGTTGACGGTAAGGTTAGATGCTCGCGATAGACGGGTGAGGCTATCCAGCAGAATCACCACGTCGCGTCGCGCTTCCACCAGCCGTTTCGCCATCTCCAGCACCATGTCCGCTACGCGCATGTGGTTCTCGGGCATCTCGTCGAAGGTGGAGCTCACCACGCGCCCCTTCACCGAACGGCGGATGTCGGTCACCTCTTCGGGACGTTCGTCCACCAGCAGCACCAGCAACACGATTTCGGGATGGTTGGTGGTGATGCTGTTGGCAATGGTCTTGAGCAGGGTGGTCTTGCCCGCTTTGGGCGGCGACACAATCAATCCGCGCTGCCCTTTGCCGATGGGCGCAATCAAGTCGATGAGGCGGGCGGAGATGTTTTTGCTATCGGTCTCCATCCGAATGCGCTCGACGGGATAGATGGGGGTCAGGTCGTCGAAGTGAGTGCGATGGCGGGCGTATTCGGGGTCCATGCCGTTAACCAGCTCCACCCGTAGTAGACCGTAGTATTTCTCGTTCTCTTTGGGCGGGCGAACTATGCCGGTCACGGTGTCACCCGTTTTCAGCCCGAACCGCTTAATCTGGGTCTGCGAGACGTAGATGTCGCCGCTGCCGTCGGCGGCGAAGTTGATGTCTCTGCGCAGGAACCCCCATCCGTCGGGCAAGATTTCCAGCACACCTTCCGCCATGATTTGCCCGTTCGAATCGGTGTGCGCCTGCAGGATGCGCTGGATCAGCTCCTGTTTGCGGATGTTCTCTTCTACTTCCAAGCCCCTGTCGCGGGCGATGGCGTGTAGCTCTTCAAGCGACTTGCGGTCAAATTCCGCGAGGTCAATCGTTTCCATGCCGGTTTTCACCTTTCAACGTGTGGATATTCCCTGCGCACTGCCTTGTACAGTGCGTCGTCACGAGGTCGGAATAGTTTACGAGGTGTAATGGCTATCACCTGCAATTCAGCAAGAGCTCCTGTGCTTTCCGTACAGGGCGGATACCCGCGCTTGGGAATCTGGAAAAACCTCTGGTTGCTTCATGTTCACTGACGATGGCGAGGGAAGACACAGGAACTATCCCACCACCTAATTATAGCCTATTTTTCGTGCGGAGTCTACCCCTGTACCCATTTCCACGAGTTTTTTGCACGATTACTTTGCGGATTCCTCCTCCAGTATGCCGATGTAGGGCAGGTTGCGGTACAATCCGGCGTAGTCCATCCCGTAGCCTACCACAAACACGTCGGGTACTTCAAATCCCCGGTAGTCGATAGGCACGTTCACGACGCGTCGCGCCACCTTGTCCAGCAGGGTGCACACCCTCACGCTGGCGGTGCGGTGCATCCTCATGTTTTCCAGCAGGAACTCGAGGGTCAGTCCACTGTCCACGATGTCTTCCACAATCAACACATGCCGTCCGATAGGGCTTTCGTCCAGGTCCTTGAGGATGCGCACCACACCCGATGACTTCGTGCCGTTGCCATAACTGGAGATGGCGACGAAATCGTAGTCCACCTCCCCGTCGATGGCACGCAGCAGGTCAGACAAGAACACCGCTGCCCCCTTCAACACGCCGACCAGCAGGATGTTCTTATCACCGTAGTCCTGCCGGATTTGCCTGCCGAGTTCCGCTACGCGCGCCGCTATCTGCTCTTCGGAAATCAACGGCTTGATAGTGGATTGTACGGTCATCATTGCCGTCCCCCCGCGAAACGCCGATGGAAGAGTGAAGTTAATCCTATTATGGCACATTTTCGCGCAGATTCCTACTCATTCCCACTCGATGGTAGCGGGCGGTTTGCTGGTGATGTCGTACAGCACGCGGTTGACGCCCGGCACCTCGCCCACGATACGGTTACTGATGCGTTCCAGCACCTCATAGGGCAGCCTCGCCCAGTCAGCGGTCATAGCGTCTTCGCTCACAACAGCTCGCACCACGATAGGATGGGCGTAGGTGCGCTGGTCACCCATGACGCCCACACTGCGCACCGCTGGCAACACCGCGAACGACTGCCATATCTCACGCATCAACCCCGCTCGCCAGATTTCCTCCAGCACGATTTTGTCCGCTGCGCGCACCATCTCCAGCCGCTCGGGCGTGACCTCTCCGGCGATGCGCACCGCCAGTCCCGGTCCCGGGAAAGGTTGGCGCCACACGACCTCCTCGGGCAAGCCCAGCTCCGCCGCGACAGCACGCACCTCGTCCTTAAACAGGTAGCGCAACGGCTCGATCACCTTCAGGCGCATATCCGGCGGCAAACCGCCCACGTTGTGGTGTGTCTTGATGGTGGCGGAGTGTTTGGTGGCGCCGCTTTCAATCACATCGGGATAGAGCGTGCCTTGCGCAAGGTACTCACACCCGCGCAGCTCGTCGGCGTGCTCCTCGAACACGCGGATGAAGGTCTCCCCGATAATCTTGCGCTTCTGTTCGGGGTCTTCTATGCCTTTCAACCGCTCCAGAAACCGCTCGCGGGCGTCCACGTACACGAGATGCACGGGGAAGAGGCGTGAGAAGGTCTCGCGCACCTGCTCTGCCTCACCTGCCCGCAACAGTCCATGGTCCACGAAAACGCAGGTGAGCCTTTCGCCTCCGATGGCGCGGTATACCAGCGCGGCGACGGTCATCGAGTCCACCCCTCCGCTCACCGCCACCAGCACGTGCCCATCGCCTACCTGTCGGCGTATCTCCTCCGCCGCCTGCTCCACGAAGTTGCCCGGCGTCCAGTCGCCTCTGCATCCGCACACCCGCTTGAGGAAGCGGTCTATCAGCTGCTTGCCGAAAGGGGTGTGGTGCACTTCGGGATGGAACTGCACCCCGTAGAAGCGACGTACCGGGTCTGCCATTGCCGCGACGGGGGTGGATTCGGTCACGGCAGTTACCTGAAAGCCGGGTGGAGGTTGCAGCACTTTGTCGCCATGGCTCATCCAGCAGGTCAGGCGTGTGCCGAAATCGGCGAAAAGGGGGTCTTCGGGTTCTATTACGGTCAGTTCAGTGCGTCCGTATTCCCGCCGCTCAGAAGGCTCTACTACGCCACCCAGCTGGTAGCTCATCAGCTGGTGCCCGTAGCAGATGCCCAGAACGGGAATGCCCAGCTGGTAGATGCCCATGTCCGCCCGTGGAGCGTTCGGCTCGTACACGCTGGCAGGTCCGCCAGAAAGCACAATGCCTTTCGGTTGTCGTCGGGCGATTTGCTCAGCGGGCGTGTCGGCAGGGATAATTTCACAGAACACGTGGCACTCGCGGATGCGCCGTGCGATGAGCTGTGTATATTGTGCCCCAAAGTCGATAACGAGAACGGTTTCGGTATCCGGTGGTTGTGGCATAGTGAACCCCAGAGATGGTAATCCAGATAAGAATATAGCCTAAAAGCACACGGAAGTCAATTCGTTGCGGAAAGTCGCAGGTTTTTAGATGGTAATTTGCCAAACGAGGAGAGTGAGAGGTAAAATGTGGATGGGAGGTAAAAGCACCAATGGCGGCTACGGAGGTTATTTTACAGTCACCGTGCACACTGGAAATACCGCCTGAAGTAGCGCAGAGTTTAGGATTGCGCCCAGGAATGCGGGTCTACCTGTACCAACTGGAGCAAACGCTTTCTGTGCGTCTGCAGCCGAGTAAGCTGCTGGAGGCGTGCGAGCAGTTCGAAAAGATTATGCAAGAAGAGGGTGTGACACTGGATGACTTGTTGCCCCCGCTTGTAGATGAAGAGCAAGAATCGGAACATTAGGGGATGTATCGAGTTTTTCTGGATGCCAGTGTGTACATTGCTGGAGCAGGATCACCGGTAGGGGGTTCCCGTCAAATACTGGATTGGTGCGCCACGGGCGTGCTTCAGCCCTTCACCTGTGCCCAAGTACTCGAAGAGGTAAGACGCAACGTAGCGAAGAAGCTGCCTCGCGCTACGAACATTGTTGAGCAGATTATTGAGGCGGTAGGAGCAACTGTAGTTGGACAGCCTGACCCAGATTTACTACAAAAGGCTCTTAGCTTACTTCCCGCTAAGGACGCTTCTGTTTGGGCATGTGCTGTTGAGGTAAGAGTAGACTTTTTCATTACTCTCAACAGAAAGCATTTCAAGCAGGTGCATGTTCTGGAGAATTCCCCTTTCCGTATCGTTCTACCGAGTGAGTTTGCAGCAACATTCCGTGCCGATCTTTAGCAATGGTTTTTCTCTTTCATTTGAGACGGCTTCCGGTATACTTGCAGCGGAGCCTTTTGATTTGGATTCCCCTCGTAAATATGCTAAAATACCTCAGATGACCTTTGAGGCAGGAGGCTGGAAGCGATGCCCTTGAGCGAGGAACTGCTGCGTATTCTGGCATGTCCGGCGTGCGACGACCGTCCACCATTGCGTCAGGAGAACGAAGAGAGCCTGGTTTGTGACAAGTGCCATCGCCACTATCCCATCCGCGATGGCATCATCGAGCTTCTGGTAGAGGAAGAGACCGAACAACAGGCACAGGGGTGAGGAGAGTAAAATGCCACGAGTTGCGGTGATTCACGGTCCTAACCTGAACATGCTGGGGATACGGGAAACGGAAGTTTATGGTCACCTGAATCTGGACCAGATTAACCAGCGCATTCTGGAGCGGGCGAAATCGCTGGGATTGGAGGTGCGTATCACCCAATCCAACCATGAAGGGGAGATTATCGAAGCCATTCATGAGGCACTGCAGTGGGCGGACGCGCTGATTATTAACCCCGGCGCTTACACACATTACAGTATCGCCATTCGGGACGCCATTACCGCAGTACGCCTGCCAACGGTGGAGGTGCATCTTTCCAACATCTACGGACGGGAAGAGTTCCGCAGGCAGTCGGTAACCGCACCGGTGGCGCACGGGATTATTGCCGGCTTTGGTGTGATGAGCTACCTGTTGGCTCTGGATGCAGTGAAGTTTATTCTGGAGGAGAGTCGTCGATGAGCTGGAGGTTTGCTCACCGGATAGAACGCCTGCGTGCCCGAATGGATGAACCTTTTCTCGAAGCCTTTTTGATTACCTCTCGCCTGAACGTGCGCTACCTGAGCGGTTTTACCGGTAGTGCAGGCGCTGTGCTCATCGGCAGAGATTTCACCGTGCTACTTACCGACAAGCGATACACCCTGCGCGCCCAGAAGGAAGCGCCCGGCTTCGAGGTGATAGTGCCCGACAACCCGGACGACGATATCCTGAAGACTCAGCTGGAGACGCGTGGTCTACGCAAAGTAGGTTTTGAGGCAAACAACGTCACCGTGAAGACGCTGGAAGGCTGGCGGGAGAAGTACGGCGAACTGGGTGTGGAGTGGATACCTACCAGTGGCGTGGTGGAAGAGCTGCGACTGGTAAAGGACGCTGAAGAAATTGCCTTCATCCGCGAAGCGTGCGGTATCGCCGATGCCGCCTTCAACCACATCCGGCTCTTCATGCAGCCCGAAACGGTGGAGATGGACGTGGCGATGGAGCTGGAGTTTTTTATGCGCAGGCAGGGCGCACGCCGCCCCGCGTTCGAGAGCATCGTCGCGTCAGGTGAGAACTCCGCAATGCCCCATGCAGAGACCTCTGAACGGCGCTTCCGCCCGGGTGACTTCGTGACGCTGGATTTCGGCGCAGAGGTAAACGGCTACTGCTCGGACATCACCCGCACAGTGGTCATCGGCAAGGCAACGGAAGAACAACGGCGCATCTACCAGACGGTACTGGAAGCGCAACGGCGCGCCATCGAAGCCATTAAGCCCGGGGTCAAAGGCTGTGATGTGGACGCGATTGCACGACAGGTCATCGCCGATGCAGGCTACGGAGATTACTTCACTCATTCACTGGGGCATAGCATCGGCTTGAGCGTGCATGACGGCATGGGGTTCGCGCAGAAGTCGGAGATAGTGTTGGAGCCGGGCATGGTATTTACTGTGGAGCCGGGTATCTATATCGAGGGCTTCGGTGGCGTGCGCATCGAGGACGATGTGCTGGTGACGGAGGAGGGTGTGGAAGTGTTGACGCACGCCCCGAAAGAGCTGATGGAGTTCCCGAGTGGATAGAGGAGGAGAAGGATGAATTTTCTAAAACGCTTGCTGGCAATTGCTCTCTTACTGGCGTTTGGTGCTTCGTCCCTTATCGCTTCCGATACGCCGCCGCGCTACTGGAAGCTGACCATCTTGCACACGAACGATACGCATGGTAACCTGTTGCCGTTCAACTATCCCGACCCGCCCGACCCGAATACCCAAGAGGCGCAGCTTGCACTGCGTCGCAATATCGGGGGCATCGCCCGGCGCGCAACGCTGGTGCGCCAGCTACGCAATGCCTTTGGCACGACATGGGTGGCGGACGTGGGCGATTTTTGCGATGGCACCGCCTTCTCGGTAGAGTTTCGCGGCGAGGCGGACGTGGCGGCGATGAACGCGCTGGGCTATACTATCGCCACGCACGGCAACCACGAATTCAACAACACGCGCGCCCAGTGGCAGAAGCTGGTTCAGATGGCAAAGTACCCCGTTGTGTGCGCGAACGTGGTGGACGCCAATACCAGGCAACCGCTCCTGAAGCCATACGAGATACTGCAGGTGGAGGGGGCGCGTGTGGCCGTATTCGGACTGGTCACCGAAAGTGCACGCGGTTATCCTGCCACCCGCGAGGGGATAGAGATACAGGATGCGCTCGATACCGCCCGGCGACTGGTGCCTGAATTGCGCAGGCAAGCGGATGTGGTGGTACTGCTTTCCCATCTGGGCTACGAGGTAGACCAGCGGCTGGCGCGTGAGGTGCCCGGTATCGACATCATCATCGGTGGGCACTCGCACACGAGGCTGGCTAAACCCGACTTTGTGCCTGCAGGGAATCTCACCAGCGCATTCCAGAAGAACGGCACAGTCATCGCACAGGCGTTCCAGTGGGGTGGGGAGCTGGGCAAGCTGGAGATACTGCTGCGGAGAGACCCCAACACAGGCAAGTGGACGTTCATGAGCTATCGCGGCGAGTTGATCCTTGTCTCCCCGGATATTCCCGATGACCCTGCGGTGAAGGCGGTGGTCAATCGCTACTGGAAACCGATGAAGGGATATTACGGCGTTGTCGTTGGTGAGGCGGAAGACGACTTCACCCATCGCGGCGACGACGATGCGGAGTACAATCTGGTAGCAGATGCCGTCCGTGAGGTGCTGGATACGGAAGCCGACCTGGAGAACATGGGGGGCGTGCGCGCGCCTATTCTGCGCGGACCGATTACCCGCTACGACCTCGCCAAGGCACTGCCATTCGGTAACACGATGGTGAAATTCCGCGTGACAGGGGCGCAGCTGCGCGAACTGCTGAGACGCACCCGTCCGGCGGTTTCCGGTATCCGTTACCGCTATCGGCGAGGGGAACTGGCGGAAGTGACCGTGAACGGTCAACCCCTGCAGGATGACCGGCAGTACCTGCTGTCCACCAACAGCTACTTTGCCCAGCGTTACCTGCAGCCGATGGGTATCGCCTACGAAGATACGGGCAGGAAAAGGCTGGACATCGTGTCGGAATACATCTTGAAGCACAAGCGTATCCGCCCCGCCTACGACGGACGGCGAGTCGTGGACGAGTCGGTGTACTAGGAGGGCGTGCATGAGCGACATTCTGGAACAGACGTACGAGAAGTATTTGCAGTACGTCAACCCCGGCCTGGCGCAGCTGATGAAGTTTGCCGACTTCGGGGTGGAGATGCGTGCCGAGGGGATGTTCGTCTATGACCATCACGGGCGTGCCTACCTGGATTTCCTGGGAGGGTACGGCACGTTTGCGCTGGGGCATCGCCACCCGAAGGTGGTGGAGGCGGTGAAGGCGCAGTTAGACCGCATACCGCTGTCCAGCAAGGTGTTCTTCAGTGCGCTGGTAGCGGATTTCTGCGAGGCGCTGGCGAAAGTGCTGCCCGGCAACCTGCAGTATAGCTTCTTGTGTAACAGCGGCACCGAAGCGGTAGAAGGTGCGCTCAAAATCGCACGCAAATTCACCAGCAAGCACAAATTCATTGCCACTGTGGGCGGGTATCACGGCAAAAGCATGGGTTCGCTCAGCGCGACGGGGCGCGAACAGTACCGCCAGCCGTTCTATCCGCTGGTGCCCGGCTTTGTGCATGTGCCCTTCGGCGATGTGGACGCAGTAGCGCGAGAGATGGACGAGGACACTGCAGGCATCATTCTGGAACCCATCCAGGGTGAGGGGGGTATCTTCCTGCCCGGGGATGATTATCTGCCCAAACTGCGTGCGCTGTGCACCGAACGCAAGACTTTGCTGATTATCGATGAAGTGCAGACCGGTTTGGGACGCACGGGCAGGATGTTTGCGGTGGAACACTGGGGCGTGCAGCCCGATATTATCACGCTGGCGAAAGCGCTGGGCGGCGGGGTAGTGCCCTCGGGGGCGTTTTCCTCCACGCCTGAAATCTGGGAAAAGGCGTTTGGTGACAACCCGCTGATCCACACCAGCACCTTCGGCGGCAATCCGCTGGCATGCGCCGCGGGTATCGCCACGCTACAGGTTTTGCAGGAGGAAAATCTGCCTGCCCGTGCGGCGGAGCGCGGCGAACAGCTTATCACGGGGCTGGGCGCGGTGCAGAAACAGTATCCCGATGTGGTTACCCAGGTGCGCGGCAAGGGGCTGATGGTGGGCGTGGAGTTCGCCATCGAGGACGTGGCGAAGCTGGTGATTGGTGGGATGACCCGTCGCGGCGTGATTGCGGCGTATACGCTGAACAACCCGCGTGTCATCCGCTTCGAGCCACCGCTGATTGTCTCGACAGAGCAGATAGACGCCGCCGTCTCAGTGTTTGCCGAAGCGGTGGAGGAGTCGGTGAAGGGGCTGAGGGCGTTGGGGTTGTTGTAACTTCCGTTTGCAGGCTTATACTCCCCGAGGAGGTATGCCATGGAAGAGGACGGATATGTCATAGTGCAGTGCCCTTTTGGATGCGGTTCGAGGCTGCGTTTCCCGAGATCTACTCGTTCTCTGCAAGTAACTTGCCCGCGATGCAAACAGACATTTACCTGGACGCCTTTTGGTATAATGTGGGATGATCGCTTTCATGTAGCGAGGAGGAATCGTTTGTCTCTTTTGGCGCGCCAGGTCAGAGGAAAGAGTAAGTGGGTAGGCATTGCTCTGTTGCTCTTGCTTGCTTTGGCGGGGCTATCGGTGTTGACCGAAAATACTACACAAGAAGTGTCCTCCTCAAAACCTCAAACCCTCAACAAGAACGAGCCCCCACCAAAGCCCAGCCCAAGACCCGATAGGCGGAAACAATCCTTGCCGGAAGGCAGTAGCAAGAGTATGCCTGTAGCGAAGTCACCTCGTACCGGAGGCATCTTGCCGCTGTCAAAACTTATTCCGACGCCTAGCGAGCAGGAGCAACGCCTGCCGAATGGCGCTTACTTGGAGCCCCCCCGACTTACGCAGGGACATAGCAGTCTGCTGGTCGAGAACGGCACAAGCTGGGATGCAGTGGTCAAGCTGGTCAAGCAGGAAGCAGAGTCAAAGATTACCGCTCGTTCTGTGTATGTCAGGCAGGGAGAGAGTGTCTTGCTAACCGATATCAAACCGGGTGACTACATATTGGCGTGGTGTCATGGAACAGATTGGGATACTGCATCCAAGCAGTTTAATCAACCGATGGGATGCTTTGTCGCCGACAAGACGCTCACTTTTACTGAAAGCATCACCCGTGATTCCGAAGGCACGCAAGTTCGCCATAAGGGATGGCGTGTCACCCTCCATCAGGTAGTTGGCGGCAACCTCGGCAGAAACAGTATTAGCGAGGAAGAGTTTCATGGCCTGTAGCGTGTGCGTTTTAGGACGTTCTTAATGCCTCCTCCAGCTCCCTCTGTATAGCGGTGATCGTCACGTCGCCCCGCGTGCGTTCCAGCACCGCGCGGAGGGCGTCTACACTGCGACGCAAGCCGCCTGTGATGGCATCGGGATAGTCGAAGGTGACCAGCATGTAGTAGATGTCGTCCATGTCAGCCAGCAACCCCTCTGCCTTCGCGGTGTCGCCGTGGCGCAGGAGGTCCAAGATATGCCGTCGGCACTCGCTGGCGGCTTCGCACAGCGCATTCAGGTAGGCAGGTACTTCCATTTGCAGTTCGGTAAACGCCGGTAGCGCTTGCTCCTGCACCAGCGCGTGCAGTAAGCAGGCTTCGGCGTATTCTTTCAGCGCGTCCTGTACATAGCCCGCGTAGTAGATGTCAGGGTGCTTTTCGCGCAGGGCACTCAACTCTGTGGCACGCTGAGCGGCTTCCTGTAAGCCCTGCTGGGCGTTTTCGAACTCATGGCGATGGATACTGCGCACAGTGGTGGCGGAAAGGCGTATCAGCTCGCGCGACTGGCGCAGAGCCTCCTCCCGCACCGCGTCTTTGATGTCCAGAACCGCGCGTATCGCCTCGGACAGGGATTGCAGCTGGTGGTTCAATGTGATGCCTCCTTATCTGCAGAGGGGGTTATGGCGTCGTTAGAAACCCCCCAGGTAAGCTGAAAGCTCCCGCAGAAACTCTTCTCTTCCATAAATGACAATGCCTCTCTCCTTTACTAATTGCGCCAGAGGGTTCTGTTCCGAAAGGTCTATCACATCCACCGGCTGGTTTAACTGACGCATCACCTCAGCGTAGAACTTGAAAAACCGATGTGGAGGGATACCCTCAACAGCGATGTCAATGTCGTGGTATCCACGTTCCTTCTGAGTGCAGGAGCCGAAGAGGTATACGCGAGAAGCCCCGAACTTGCGGGCACACCGAATAATGGCTTCGCGCTCTGTATCGCTAATCATGCCTGTTCCCTCTTCATAGCCTAAAACAGCCTTTCCTGTTGCTCTGCCGGCTCCGTTGCCTGCGTTTGGGTGTTACGCCTGGTGCGTCGATGTCCGTTGCGTGGGGCGTTCAGCACCTTGTGACAACGGCGACAGCGCGCTTCATACTTCTCTGCCGCGCCGATGAGGATGGTGGGTTCATCCCACGAGGCGGGGCGTCCGTCCACCAGCCTCTGGGTTTTGCTCGCCAGCTGCCCACATCGCGCACAAATCGCCCGCAGCTTAATCACCTCATCCGCCAGAGCCAGCAGAACGGGCATGAACCCGAATGGTTGACCGCGAAAGTCCTGGTCCAGCCCCGCTACAATCACCGTTCTGCCTTCGTTCGCCCAGCGGTCACACAGGGCGACAACACCCTCGTCAAAGAACTGTACCTCCTCGATGGCGATAACTTCGGTATCGGGTTCCACCAGACGCTCTAAATCCGCACTGGAGGAGACGGGTATTGCCTCGAAGCGCACGCCGTTATGTGTGGCAATAGCCGCACTGTCCCATCGGTTATCCAGAGCGGATTTGAACACCTGCACCTTCTTGCGGGCATACAGAGCACGGCGCACCTGGCGTATCAGCTCTTCCGATTTGCCCGCGAACATGCTTCCCGTAATCACAATCAGCGTGCCTACCGGCTTTGGCACTTTGGGTTATCCCTCCCGTTCCACCATGAGATAAGCGATAGCCCGCAGCGGCTCCGCGTTCTCGCCAAAGGGGTGCAGCGTCGCTATGGCTTCCTGCACCAGCTGATGCGCCCGCTGGCGTGAAGCTTCTACGCCAAACAGCGCAGGGTAGGTGACTTTGCCTCGCGCAGCATCTGTGCCCACCGCTTTGCCCGTTTTACGTGGGTCGCCGGTGACGTTCAGCAGGTCGTCGGCAATCTGAAACGCCAGCCCGGTCAGTTCTCCGTATCGGCTCAGGGCGTCCACCTGCCATTGTTCTGCCCCTGCCAGAATCGCCCCGGATACCACCGAAGCCCGAATGAGCGCGGCGGTTTTGTGGCGATGGATGTACTCCACAGTGTCGGCGTCTGCCTCCTTGCCTTCCGATTCGATATCCACCATCTGCCCACCTACCATGCCGCGCGTGCCAGATGCTTCCGCAACCAGTTTCAGCACCTGCACTACGCGCTCGGCAGGGGCGGTATCGGCGTTGCGTGCTATCAGCTCGAAGGCACTGGCAAAAAGGGCGTCTCCAGCCAGTATCGCCACCGCTTCGCCGAACTGCACGTGGCAGGTCGGTCGCCCTCGCCGCAGCGTGTCGTTATCGATAGCGGGCAGGTCGTCGTGAATGAGGGAGAAGGTGTGGATCAGCTCTACCGCACAGGCGGTGGGCAGTACCATCTCCGCTTCGCCGCCGACCGCCTCCGCACCGGCAATCACCAGCACCGGACGCAGTCGTTTGCCGCCCGACATTGTGCTGTAGCGCATCGCGCGGTGCAGGCTCTGCGGGCGAACATCCTCACCGGGCAGGTAACGCTCCAGCGCGTTATCTATCAGGCGAACGCGCTCGCACAGGTACTGATTCAGGTCGAACGACAGGGAAGCCTTCACTGCGTCTTCAACCTCATCTCCGCCGCGCGTACCGTGTTGGAAAGCAGCATCGCGATGGTCATAGGACCTACTCCGCCCGGCACGGGCGTAATGTATGATGCTACCTGCGACGCCGACTCGAAGTGCACATCACCTACGTCGCCGCTGCGCCCTTCCACACGGTTGTAACCTGCATCTACTACCACCGCACCCGGACGTATCATCTCGCCGGTAATCAGCTCCGCTCTGCCGCACGCAGCGACCAGAATATCCGCTTCGCGGGTGACCGAGGGCAGGTCGCGCGTGCGGGTATGACATACGGTGACCGTGGCGTTACGTTGCAGCAGCAGCAACGCCAGCGGCTTGCCCAGAATAATACTGCGTCCTACCACCACAGCGCGTTGCCCCTCGATAGGGATGTGATAGCGGTCCAGCAGTTCCACAATACCCAGCGGGGTGCATGAAACGAACTTCGCCACGCCCGCCACCAGCGCACCCAGCGAAGCAGGCGAGATGCCATCCACGTCCTTGTCAGGCGACAGGTGATCGAGCAGACGTATCTCGTCGAGGTGTTTGGGTACGGGATGCTGAACCAGAATGCCGTGCACGTTCTCATCGGCGTTCAGGCGGGCAATCAGATCTTCCGCCTCTTGCTGAGTGGTGTCATGTGGTAGGGCGAAGGTTTCCGAATCGATACCCACGCTGCGGCACGCTTTTGCCTTCATGCGTACGTAGGTGTGAGAAGCGGGGTCGTCGCCGATAATCAGCACGCTCAGCTTTGGCGCAATACCCGCCTCACGCAGACGTTGCACACGCGGTCTGAGTTCTTCACGAATTTGTGCAGCGATCGCTGCGCCATCTAACAGAGTTGCGCTCACCGATACTCCTCCAGATGTTTCAGTACGCTTGCCAGCACACCGTTGACGAACTTGCCCGATTCGTCGGAGTTGTATTTCTTCGCCAGCTCCACCGCCTCGCTGATAACAACACTGGGTGGTGTTTCGGGATGGTAGAGCAGTTCGTATGTCGCCAGACGCAGCACGTTACGGTCGGGGGCAGGTTGCCGCTCAGGAGGCCAGCCGATAGCAAAGCGGGCGATGATGGAATCTATTTTCTGCAAGTTCTTCAGCGTGCCCGAAGCCAGCTCGTAGGCGAACTGGTATCCTTCCTCCTCGATAGGCATGTGCTCCACAGCGGAGGCGAAACACTCATCCAGCGGCATCTGCGCGATGTCCACCTGGTATAACAAGCGCAGCGCCAGTTCTCTTGCCAGTCGGCGTGTGCCCGGACTGTGTTTTCGCAGGGTAGAACTGCCCATGTCTTGCTCCCCCTCACTCCGTGCCGTTTCGCAGGTAGCGACGCAGGAATTGTGTGGATACATTGCCCTTTTGGTACTCCGGATGTTCCATGATGCGCTTCAGGAAGGGCAGGTTGGTCTTCACCCCCTCGATCTGCATCTCATCCAGCGCACGTCTCATCCGCGCGATGGCAGCCGGTCTGTCCTCTGCCCATACGATAATCTTTGCAAGTAGTGAGTCGTAGTAGGGTGGTATCTCATAGCCCGGGTACAGGTGAGTATCCACCCGCACCCCCGGTCCCCCAGGGAGCACCAGGTGTTTGATTTTGCCCACGCAGGGGGCAAAATCGTTGTCCGGGTCCTCGGCGGTAACGCGGCACTCAATGGAGTGCCCCCGCCACTGCACATCGCGCTGAGAGAGGTGTAGCCGTTCCTTTGCCGCGATTCGTATCTGCTCACGCACAATGTCCACCCCGGTCACCTGCTCGGTAACGGGATGCTCTACCTGAATGCGCGTGTTCATTTCGATGAAGTAGAAGTTACCCTTGCCGTCCAGTAAAAATTCTACCGTACCTGCGTTCACGTAGCCAACCGCTTTTGCTGCGCGCACCGCTGCCTCGCCCAGCTTCTGGCGCAGGGATGGAGCGACTACCGATGCCGGTGCTTCTTCCACCATCTTCTGGCGTCTGGCGGTCTGGATAGAGCATTCGCGCTCGCCCAGGTGGATGACGTTGCCGTGGGAGTCGGCAAGCACCTGCACCTCCACGTGGCGCGGGTCGGGGATGAACTTTTCCACATAGACATCCGGCGAGCCAAACGCAGCCATCGCCTCGCTCTGCGCCAGCTGCAGCACGCGCGAGAGGTCCTCTGCGTTTTCGGCAAGGCGGATGCCTTTGCCCCCACCACCGGCCACTGCTTTCACCAGCACCGGATAGCCAATACGCTGTGCCTGTTTTAGCGCTTCCTGCTCGTTGCGTATCGCGCCGTGTGTGCCGGGAACGACGGGTACCTTCGCCTGACGCACGATCTCGCGTGCCACCGCCTTGTCGCCCATCTTCTCGATAGCAGAGGGCGGCGGACCGATGAACACCAGCCCGCTGGCTTCACACGCTTCGGCGAAGCTGGCACGTTCTGAAAGGTAGCCGTAGCCCGGGTGGATGGCTTCCGCGCCGGTGATGATGGCTGCCATGATGACGTTGGGAA